>Ga0308009_10000461_pt1 | contig 29979 bp, 26 predicted proteins | sample Neamet127_FD_203134 | JGI IMG/M metagenome (GOLD analysis project Ga0308009, IMG submission 203134) | Marine microbial communities from water near the shore, Antarctic Ocean - #127 | ecosystem: Environmental > Aquatic > Marine > Unclassified | place: Southern Ocean | collected 2014-07-24
TAGTTTTAACAGATATGCTGGGCCTTAACCTAGGCGTCGCACTAAAGTTTGTAAAACGTTACCGATCTTTGAATACTCAAATTGAGAAAACTTCAGTCGTTTATATAGCCAATGTGCACGATCGCAAATTTTCAATCGAGGATTAAGTATTTCGCAACGCCATGGGCCCCGGTCAAAGCCTTCAATTTTGCCCTCTTCTAAGCGCCAACCATCTGTGGCACATAGGACTAGGAACAAATAAGCAGTAAACCAGCTGCATGAGGTCATGGCGGGCTGAGTTATGAAAAAATTAGTGCTATCTGTGGCCACCTTGGCCCTTTGTTCTCTGCTTATTGCTTGCCAGGCAGTGGCCGAGCAAGCCATACGTGGCGCCGTTACTAATCTACCCATTCCTCGCTTTGTGTCTTTAAAGGCAAGCAAAGGCAATGTCCGCCGTGGCCCTTCTTTGACCCATCGTATCGATTGGATCCTCAAGCTGCGTAATATGCCGCTACAAGTGGTGGCCGAACATGGGCATTGGCGCAAAGTACTCGATTTTGAAGGAGCAGGTGGCTGGATACACTATTCACTTCTGTCCGGTACACGCACAGTTATGGCTCATAAAGATACAGTTGATATCTTAAAACAGCCACGCCTTGACAGTTTGATCAATGCCCGGCTTCACCGCAACGTATTGGCGTGGGTGAACGCCTGTGAACCCGAGTGGTGTGAAATCTCAGCCAATGGGTACAAGGGTTGGGCCCAAAAATCCGCTCTTTGGGGTGTTTCCATCGATGAAGTCTTTGAATGAACTGGCCTAGAGCCCACGATTTCTCAGTAAAGCCGAGGCATCAGGCATGCGTCCACGAAAAGCCAAATAAAGGGCTTCAGCATCCTCACTGCCGCCTTTTGACAAGATTTTATCATGCAAGGCCTGGGCTCGCTTCGGATCAAACGCGCCACCCGCCTCTTCAAATGAAGCAAAGGCGTCTGCATCCATAACCTCAGACCACATATAGCTATAATAGGCACTAGAATAGCCATCACCTGAGAAAATATGGGCGAATTGCGGCGTTGCATGCCGCATACTAATGGCCGCGGGCATACCAATCTCTGTCAAAATCTCCTCCTGTCGACCCATAGGATCAGCCGGCGGTTCGCCTTCGTGAAAGTTGAGATCAACCAAGGCTGAAGCTATATACTCCACAGTTTGAAAGCCCATATCAAAAGTTGCAGCCCCAAGCATGCGTGACAGCAGATCAGCAGGCATAGCCTCGCCAGTCTCCGCATGTGTTGCAAATTTTTGCAGCACCTCCGGCACCTCCAGCCAATGTTCATAAAGTTGGCTTGGCAATTCCACAAAGTCACGCGCTACAGTAGTACCTGAAACGGCAGTGTAAGACACATCACTAAGCATCTGGTGCAAGGCGTGGCCAAACTCGTGAAACAAGGTCCGCGCATCGTCAAAGGATAAAAGCGCCGACGTATCAGTACCTGGCTTGGCAAAATTACAAACGTTAATAACAATCGGCGCGAGGATAGTTGGACGTTTGCGTTGACTTTGTAGAGCACTACACCAAGCCCCTGAGCGTTTACCCCCACGGGCGAAGTAGTCACCAATAAACAACGCTAAATGTTTGCCATCTCGGGTCACTTCCCAAGCACGTGCATCTGGGTGATACAGCGGCACATCAACCTCAGTAAAAGATAGTCCAAACAAGCGACTGGCACAGTCAAACGACGCAGCTATCATCTGATCTAACTGCAGATAAGGTTTCAGCTGCGCCTCATCTAAATCGTGTTCAGCCTGGCGCCGCTTTTCAGCATAGTAACGCCAATCCCAAGCTTGAAGTGGCCCTTTTACCCCGTCCTCAATCATCATTTGGGTGAGCTTCTCAGCATCCGCATTCGCTTGCGCCTTAGCTGGCGCCCAAACCTGCATCAGAAGGTCTCGCACCCGATCCGGCGTTTTAGCCATTTCCGTTTCCAGCTTGAACTTTGCAAAACTACTATATCCCAGCAATTTCACCCGTTCTTGACGCAAGGCTAAAGTTTCCCGTACAATGTTGCGATTATCCGTTTTTCCGCCATTTGCGCCACGAGATGCCCAAGCTTTATAGGCAATTTCACGCAGATTCCTGTGACCTGAAAACTGCAAAAACGGTACAATCAACGAACGTGACAGGGTCACAACTGGCCCATCAGAACCTTTTTCAAGCCCGGCCGCGTGTGCAGCTTGGACTACAAAATCAGGTAGGCCCAACAAATCTGCATCAGCCAAAGGCAAAAACCAATCCCGCTCATCAGCCAAAAGATTCTGCATGAAATTGGTGCCCAGACTAGCTAACCTAGACTTAATTTCGGCCATACGTTTGGCGTCAGAACAGCTCAATTGTGCGCCAGCCCTTACAAAACCACGGCGGGTGAGCATCAATACCCGCTCTTGCTCCACCGACAACTCGATTTCTTCACGCAGAGACCAAAGGGCTTCAATACGTTGAAATAGCTTTTGATTTGAAGATACCGCAGAAGAATAAGCCGAAAGCTTTGGGGCAAATTCTCGTTGTAGAGATTCACGCTCCACGGTGCTGTCGGATCCAGCAATAGTAAAGAATACTGAAGCCACTTGGTCTAGTAATGTCTCAGCCACTTCCTGCGCTTCGATAGTATTTTCAAATGTTGGCACAGCTGGATTGTTCGCAATCTCAGAGATCCCTGCCAAAGCCACCTCTAACGCCTTATCCATGGCTGGGGCAAACTCCGCATCAGAAATCTTATCAAAGGGCGCGAGGCCAAAGGGGGTCGTCCAGTTATCGAGCAATATCATTTCAAAGCTTTCAATCAGTCTAGGAAGGGTGACAAATCGGACAATCTGCCCGTTGTTTCGTTTTGATTACACGAGTTTGGGCATCTAACACATTATACATTGCCATCCGCCCCAGCAATGGAGTGCCAGCTCCCAACAAATACTTCAACGCCTCCGCAGCCATAAGGCTGCCAATCACGCCCGGTAGGGCTGTAAATACCCCAACTTGCGAACAGCTGGGTGCAAGTTCTGGCGCAGGAGCGCTCGGAAATATACATTGATAACAAGGGCCTGATTGCGTTGGATCAAAAAGTGAAATTTGTCCTTCCCACTGGCTCAACGCGCCACTTACCAGAGGCCGCTTTTGCGCCACACATATTTTATTGATCAAATACCGAGTTTCAAAGTTATCTGTGCCATCAAGTATAATATCATACTCCGCAATCAGCTCACCCGCTATCTCAGCGTTGAACCTTTGCTGAAAGGTTTTTATAGTCACATATGGGTTCAAATCGCGCAGTGCTTGGGCAGCAGACTGAACCTTTGGTAAACCAATATCTGCATCACGGTGAATAACTTGGCGTTGCAAATTACTGGCGTCAACCACGTCATCATCCACAATGCCGATAGTGCCCACACCAGCTGCCGCCAGATATTGCAAGGCTGGTGCGCCGAGCCCTCCAGCCCCAATCACCAGCACCCGAGACTGTCTAAGTCGCATTTGACCAGAGCCACCAATCTCAGGCATGACAATATGGCGCGCATAACGGTCCAGCTCGGTGTCAGACATTGCATTACTCCGGGACACTCTTTCCGGTTGGGCTTTGCCACGCAATTTGCGCAGTCCCTGTCTGTAAACTAAAACTACCACCACAAAAGCTGCCAAGAGCGCCCAAACCTGCCAAGATCCACCCGTGTTCATCCGCAAAGGATGCGCCACTGGTAGGATCAAATGCGACAGAATTACTCCAACAAACACCGCAGAAATCATACCCCAACGTTGTTTTACAGGCGCGTTCATGGCCCAGCCAATGCTCCAAAGCACCGCACACATCGTTCCAACTAAAATCATTAATTTTGCCCTGTTGAGCCAAACCCACCCTGGCCACGATCAGTGTCATCCAATTGCATGACCAATGTGAACTCAGCCTGAACCACTGGGGCTACTACCATCTGGGCAATCCGGTCCCCATGGGAAATTGTGAACACTTTCGCACCAGTATTTAACAAAATAACACCAAGCGGGCCACGGTAATCACTATCGATGGTCCCTGGAGCGTTAGCAAGTGTAATGCCATATTTTAGCGCCAGACCAGACCTGGGCCGAATTTGCACCTCAAACCCAACGGGAATCGCCAATCGCAGGCCTGTGGTGATCAAAGCCCGTGCCCCAGGCTGCATCAAAACATCTCCTCGATCTAAAAAATTAGATTTAAGGTCAGCCCCAGCCGCACCAGAGGTTCCATAAGTCGGCAGGCCAAGGCTTTGGTCAGCACCCACATCCCACATCATCTTTATGCGGTGCCTCATGATAAGGCGCCTGCAATCCGCTTGGCCAGGCGTCGCGCCACCTCAACTTTAGGCATATCACTCCAAGCCTCAGCACCGTTTGCGTCAATCACTGTCACAGTATTGTTTAACCCACCCATGATACCCGTCGCGGGGGTCACGTCATTGGCCACAATCCAATCACAGCCCTTCCGCAGCAGCTTCGCTGTCGCATTCTCAACCACATTACTGGTTTCAGCTGCAAAACCAATGACCAGTTCAGGCCGTTTCTCATGCTGTGCAATCAAAGCTAAAATGTCAGGGTTCTCTGAAAACTTCAGATCCGGCAGCGCCCCTGAAGCTTGTTTCTTGATCTTTTGTTTCTGCGGTTCATCTACGCGCCAATCTGCCACAGCAGCAGCAAATATGGCCGCATCTGCGGGCAAAACAGCCTGTACGGCCGTCAGCATTTCATTTGCTGTTTGTACCCGGTGCACCTGAACGCCAGTTGGTGGGGCCACATCGGCCGGACCCGTGACAAAACTAACCCGCGCACCCAAATCCCGTAGCGCCTCCGCCAGTGCGGTGCCCTGCGCCCCTGAAGAGCGATTGGCAATATAACGCACTGGGTCGATCGGCTCATGGGTCGGGCCAGAGGTCACTAAAATATGCCTACCAGACAAAGGACCGGTTTTAAAATACTGCGCTACTGCTTGCAAAATTTCAGTCACTTCCACCATACGACCCGCGCCAAATTCACCACAGGCCATTTCACCCTCATTCGGGCCAACCATCTGCACGCCATCGGCTTTCAATATCGCCAAATTACGCTGGGTGGCTGGGTGATCCCACATACGGACATTCATGGAAGGTGCAATCATCACATGAGTATCAGTGGCCAATAAAATCGTGGAGGCCAAATCATCAGCAATACCATGTGCCATTTTTGCCATAAGATGCCCCGTAGACGGGGCAACCAGCACTAGGTCTGCGGAGCGAGATAACTCAATATGACCCATCTCAGCCTCATCAGTCAGATCAAATAAATCTGTATAAACTTTAGAGCGTGCAAGGGCTGAAATCGACAATGGTGTTACAAATTGTGCTCCAGACTTTGTCAGCACAGGCGTGACCCGTACACCCTCCTGAGTGAGCTTCCGTATTAGATCAGGTGCTTTTACTGCTGCAATACCACCAGCTATGATTAAAAGTATATTTTTTTCATTCATGCACTATAGTTACGCAGCCAGACACTGCTCTGCAAGGCCCAGAAACACCAAGGCATTACTGGAAAAACGCACCCGCCTCGGGGGCTTGATTTTCCAAGCTCATCCTCATCTTTTTAAAGGCCGCCGCTTCAACTTGTCTAATTCGCTCTTTAGACAGGCCCAATTCTGTACCCAAACTTTCTAAAGTACGTGGCGCTTCGATCAACTTGCGCTCACGAACGATGTAACGCTCACGATCATTCAAGACGCTCATCGCTTGCGCCAACCAAGTACGTAGCGCCGCTTGGTCATGATCGAATTCGACAATTTCATCAGCCTGAGCGCGGTCATCTTTCAGCGCATCAATCCATTCCCGACCTTCATCTTCGGTTGACTGCGTCGCATTGAGAGAAAAGTCAGAGCCCGAAAGGCGGCCATCCATCATTTCAACGTCATGCAACGGGACACCCAAGTCCTGCGCGATCAATTGCTGTAATTGATGACGGTCTAGCGTTTGACCAGCATTATTAGCATCGCGTTCAATCCGTGCTTGGATTCTTCGCATGTTAAAAAAAAGTGATTTCTGTGGGCTGGTTGAGCCAGTTCGTACCATGGACCAATTGCGCATCACATATTCTTGCACAGAAGCTTTAATCCACCATACTGCATAGGTAGAGAAACGTACTCCGCGATCTGGATCAAATTTTTCAGCTGCCTTCATCAGTCCCAAGCCTGCCTCTTGGATCAAATCACCCATCGGCGCACCATAGCGTTTAAATTTAGCCGCTTGCGATATGGCCAAACGCATGTAGGCATTAATTAAACGGTGCAGACTTTCCTCACACCGATCATCCCGCCAGGCGTAGGCTAGCTTCAACTCAGTTTCAGCGTCCAACATTTCTGCTTTCATCGCTGTGCGAGGTAAGAAATTATCTGTGCGTCCATCTAAGGGCATAAGCACGCTTTCCAGTAAGGTTAAGATGAAGAACTTGTTACCTACACTATACGGGGCTAAATACTGATTGGATCACTTTGGGGGGAACTATGCCTGTACATCACGACATCAAACACCTTCGCTTAGTGCTGGGGGGCGCCAACTCTGGAAAATCGCTGTTTTCTGAGAACTTGGTACGCCAGTCAGGCAGGCCCCGACGCTACATTGCAACCGCACAGGCTTGGGATGATGAGATGCGAGCCAAGGTTTCAGCACATAAGGCTCAACGGGGTACCGATTGGATCACACTTGAAGCCCCCCTTGATTTGGTAGGTGCACTTGCATTGGCCAAAACTAATGAAATTGTACTTCTAGACTGCGTGACACTATGGCTGACCAATATGATGATGGCAGAGCAAGACATCACACAGGCGACTGAATCCCTCTGCACGGCCCTTGGTGAAGCATCATGCCCTGTGGTGGTGGTCAGCAATGAAGTGGGGCAAGGCATTATACCCAACAATGCAATGGCAAGGGCCTTCATAAATCACCAAGGCAATTTAAACCAAGCTTTGGCTAACGTGGCCCAAGAGGTATTTTTTGTGATTGCAGGTTTGCCGCAGCAACTGAAGGGTCACCTATGACTGATTGGTTTTGGGTCCGGCATGGGCCAACCCATGAAAAAAACTTTGTTGGCTGGCGAGATGTGCCCGCGGACCTTTCCGATGTGGCATTGATCGATCGCCTAGCCAACTTTCTGCCCAACGAAGCCGTTGTGGTATCTTCAGACCTGATCCGTACCGTCACCACAGCCGATGTATTGACCAATGACCGCACAAGGCTGAGCCATGAGCAAGATCTCCGCGAGTTTAACTTTGGCGATTGGGATGGCCGGCACTGGGCCGATGTTGCTAAAACCGACCCCCAGCTAAGCCGCGATTACTGGGAAAAACCCGGTGATATTATAGCTCCCAACGGTGAAAGCTGGAATATGGCCGCCGCGCGTTCTCGCGTTGTGGTGGACCGCTTATGCGCTCAACACAATACCATCATTGCTGTGGCACATTTTGGAATCATTCTCACCCAAGTACAAAGAGCACTGAGGGTCAGCGCCTATGAATGCCTCGCCCATAAAATTGACAACTACAGCGTCACGCATCTCCACGAAGATAAAGGGCAGTGGCAGGTCAAATGTATCAATTTTTTACCGTAGCTAATATTGGCTACTTGGTCAGCTTCGATAACGATTATTTTAGTGCACAGAGAAATCCTTAGCTTCGCGACCTACTGATATCACCACATGATAAAAGCCTCTCAAGCTATCGTGTATCCTGCTCAAAATAATAACATAGTGGGTATTAATGTCACTTAAGCTACCGATTTCAGATTTTTCATATTAGAAATCTCAACTCAGCCCCGTACCATGCGAAAAACTGCCGCAGCGGCCCAGCCAGCAAAGATCGCAATTGCCAATGACAACAGACCGTAGACCACTGGTCTTTGGTGGGCTAGATTGTACAACCAGCGTTCGATGCCGACTTTGCGCACATCAATCGCAGTTTGGTGTTGGGATATTACATCTCCGTCTCGCATGAGAAAAATTCGTGCCGTGTAGGTACCCTCAACCAAATTAGCAGGCAGGGATACTGACGTTGAAAATAGGGTTTGGTCTTGCAAAGTCACCGCACCAGACAAAGTTTGATATAGGCCATCACTTTCACGCACACGGACTAAAGCTTCGGTAAAATCTTCAGGATTTTCAATGGCGAGTGGGCCGCTAACAGCCCGGATCAGCTGTCGGACTGAAATTTGATGCCAGAGATCCGAGGCATTACTAACCACCTGCTCAAACGGCCTAGTGGTCGCCACAGCATAAAAGCTAGGAGCCAAGTCCACCTCGAGCGCATCCACATTCACCCAAATACCAAAGCGCTTGTCTTTCCGGCGAACGGTGACAGGGGTACGCGGACTGGCTATAGTTACAACAACGTCTAGATCACCCTCTGAGCTCTCTTCACTTTGATGTTTCAGGGCTCCAAACACTAATATTTCAGAACCATCAAAGAATGCCGTTATCCCAATTTCTTGTTTTGACAGGCCAAGCACAATATCCTGGGCGGAAGCATGCCCTATCCATGACAGCATTGTAATGACAACAAAGGCATAAAGGTTCCGCATCAATGGCCCCCTGCTACGCCGAGGTTGAACAGTTCAGAGGGTTGGACTATCAGGTCAAAGCCAAGCTTGGCACATACTAATAATACCATGATAGCTAGCAAGATTCGCAACTGCTCTGCCTTAAGTTTTGCACCAAGCATGGTGCCAAATTGCGCGCCAATCACCCCACCCACAAGCAAGAGTACAGCTAGAACCATATCTACCGTATAATTGGTGGTTGCGTGCAACATTGTCGTGAATGCAGTCACAAAAATAATTTGAAATAGTGAAGTTCCCACGACTACTTTGGTCGGCATGCCCAACAGGTAAATCATAGCTGGAACCATAACAAAGCCACCCCCAACCCCCATGATAGCTGCCAAAATACCTACTAAAATGCCAATCAGCACCGGAGGAATTGCGGATATATAAAGACCAGAAACACGAAACCTTACTTTCAATGGCAAGGCATGAACCCAAGTGCGCTTCTTACGAGACTTTGATGGCAAAGCATGCTTCGATTTACGCAAAGCTCGCAGACTTTCTGTAAACATCAAACTTCCTACAATGCCCAGAAATACAACGTAGCAGAGCTTAACTAGCAGATCGACCTGGCCTAGGTCTTTCAGGTAGTTGAAAATGAACACACCAACGCCAGCGCCGATCAAGCCTCCAATTAAAAGTACGCCACCCATTTTAAAATCGACATTTCGTCTCTTCACATGGGCTAAAACACCTGAGAAAGATGAGGCAACGATTTGGTTAGCTTCTGTAGCCACAGCAACAGCAGGCGGAATACCGATAAAGAATAAGAGCGGTGTCATCAAAAAACCACCACCCACACCAAACATTCCAGACAACACACCAACTAAGCCACCAAGACCCAAAAGGACAAAGGCATTTACCGATACTTCAGCAATAGGGAGATAAATGTACATATCGCCGCATAGCGCCATCACTGCATTCCAGCAAGAGCTGGAGAAAAATTCCTAAGGATTCACTACGACAAAGGCTGTTTGGCCCTATATCCAGCCTTATTCTGGCCTTATTTTTCTTTTACATAAGGAACGCCACCAGAGCGTGGAGGAATCGCTTTACCAACAAATCCCGCCAAAACTACCACTGTTAAGATGTAGGGAAGTGATTGGATGAATACGACTGGGATCTTAATTTGCGTGCTCATACCAGCGCTCCATACGCTAATCACGATCAAGATAGACACGAATGCAACTCCAAAACCAAGCCCACCAAGTACAATTTTATCAAGGAGATCTTTACGCCAAACATAACTCACCAGCCCCAATGCAGTGAGTAGGAGAACTCCACTCAAAGACCAGGCAGGTAATAGAATATTTTGGAACCGGTTATCTACCGCAAAGAAAAAACCAAACAAAAGACAGGCTCCCAGCGCATACCAAGGTCGCCATTTAGCAAAGATTAATGCCGCCAACGCAATGAACCCTCGCCCTGCTGACATATCTTTCGTGAAATTGGCTTGTAAAGCGGTAGCGATATACGCACCGGCAATACCACATAATACCCCACAGATAATAACTGCCGCATAACGCATCCCAACAACAGATATACCAGCTGTATCAACCGCTGCAGGGTTTTCACCCACTGCGCGCAACCGCAGCCCAAAGCGCGTTTGATAGAGCACAAACCATGACAGCGGAACTGTGAGCAAAGCCACATAAACTAAAAGAGAATGGCCTGATAATAGTTCAGAGTATAACTGCATGACCGGCCCAACATCAGCCATCTCCTTGGATGGAATAGCACCAGGAAAGTTTATTGGCTCAAATCGCCCACCAGATTGTAAGGGCGGTGTTCTTCCACCTTGACCAAACCAAGCCTGCGCTACCACCACAGTGAGGCCAGCAGCTAAAAAGTTTATCGCCACACCAGAAATAATTTGGTCCCCCCTTAGGGTAATGGAGGCCAATCCGTGAATTGCGGACAACATAACCGAAGCCCCAATCCCCGCCAATAGCCCCACCCAAACTGATCCGGTCGTATAGGCAACTGCAGCTGACACAAAAGCAGAAGCCAGTATTTTGCCCTCAAGACCAATATCAAAAATTCCAGCACGTTCTGAAAATAATCCTGCCAGACATGCTAGCAATAGAGGTGTCGCCAAGCGCAGAGAGCTATCAAGGACTTGAAGAAGAGTAAGGAAATCCATTTTCTTACCCCCTCCAAGCCATTAGAAACAGTCGCTCAAGTGGCGCACGAACCATCATGGTAAGAGCCCCAGTAAATAGTATCACCAACGCTTGAATAACAATGATGAGTTCACGCGGTATTTTAGTCCAGAGAGCTAACTCAGCCCCACCTTGATAGAGAAAGCCAAACAGGAGTGCTGCTAATAATACTCCAAGTGGGTGGCTCCGCCCCATTAGTGCAACTGCAATCCCTATAAATCCTGCACCTTCGGTGAAGTTTAAAATAAGGCGCTCACTCTCTCCCTGCGTGGTGTTTATTGCCATTAATCCGCAAAGGGCACCAGAAATCATCATTGTAATCATAATAATCTTGACAGAGCCCACACCTGCGTAGCGTGCAGCTGGCCCAGACTTACCCAAAGCACGAATCTCATAACCCAATGGGGACCGCCAGATTAAGTACCAAACGGCGACGCAGGCCATAAGGGCAATAAAAAAACTTACATTTGCCGGTGCCGACCGAAACATTTTTTCGAAACCTAAGAGCTGCGCCATATCTTCAAATGTCGGCAAATGCGTGCTGGCCGGGAAGTTTGCTGTTGCGGGATCCATACTTCCCTTAGGCTTAAGGGCGCCAACAAGGAAAAAGTTCAAAACACCAGCTGCAATAAAATTAAACATGATGGTGGTAATTACAATGTGGCTACCTCTCTTGGCTTGCAGGTACGCAGGTAAACCAGCCCAAATCATCCCAAACACAGCTGCACCTACTGATGCCCCAATAATGGCGAGGCTCCAATGCGGCCAGGGGATAAAAAGGCAAACGAGGGACACTCCCAAGCCACCCATCATTGCTTGGCCCTCACCCCCAATATTAAATAATGAGGCATGAAAAGCGATTGAGACAGCGAGCCCAGTAAAAATAAAATTTGTAGTATAGTATAGCATATATCCCCAGCCCGCTGAACGTAACAAAGTACCTTCAACCATAAGCTTAAGTGCTTCACCGGGACTTTCCCCAATCGCTAATATCAGTAGGGCGGATAAAAACGCTGCCAATACGAGAGAAAAAAGGGGAACGAGGACCACATCAGCCCATTTTGGCATCACATCCATTAGAGCGCTCCAAACATTTTACTGAAAAAATGGGTTAGGTTCATTTTTTAGCCTCACTGATGACACCTGCCATTAATAGGCCTAGCTCTTTTTCATTTGTTTTTGAGGGATCGCGTTCGCCCATAATATGACCATCAAACATTACTGCAACCCTGTCCGACAAGGATAAAATCTCATCTAATTCTACTGAAATAAGTAAGATTGCTTTACCCCGATCACGCAACGCAACAATTTGTTTGTGGATGAATTCAATCGCACCAATATCAACGCCACGAGTAGGCTGACCAACTAAAAGCAAATCAGGATTACGTTCTATCTCGCGTGCCAAAACAATTTTTTGCTGATTGCCGCCTGAAAAGTTCTTAGCTGTCAAATTTGGATTTGGCGGCCTTACGTCGAAGCGAGCCATTTTGGCCGCAGTTTCTTCACGGATCGCAGCATTATTCATCAAAAAGCGATTTAATTGGTGATCGGGGTCCCGATGATAGCCAAAAATTGCATTTTCCCAAGCCGTGAAATCCATAATCAAACCCTCACGCTGGCGATCTTCTGGGACGTGGGCAATTCCTCTCGCCCGGCGCGATTGGCCATCGCTAGACGAGCCCGTCAAATCGATCTCTGACCCGTTAACACGGATGGACCCAGTGGCAGATTGGTAGCCACCCAAAACCTCCAGGAGCTCAGACTGGCCGTTTCCAGCAACGCCAGCAATCCCCAAAATTTCGCCAGCGCGCACATTTAGGTTTACATTTTTCAACCTAAGCACCCCAGCCTCATCAACTACGTTTAATCCGGATACTTCTAGCACCTGATGCTTGGGCTGAGCCGGTGTTTTGTCTACACGCAGTAAAACTTTTCGGCCAACCATCAGTTCAGCTAAATTCTCAGGGCTCGTTTCACTGGTTTCTACAGTTGCAGTCATCTCACCACGTCGCATTACGCTCACCGTGTCCGTAATATCCATAATTTCACGTAATTTGTGCGTGATAAGAATAATGGTCTTACCTTCTTCACGAAGTCGACCAAGAATTCGGAACAGCTGCCCAGCCTCCGCCGGTGTAAGAACACCAGTGGGCTCATCCAAAATCAAGATATTGGCCTTGCGGTAGAGTGCCTTGAGAATTTCGACACGTTGCTGCATGCCAACACCAATTTCCTCAATTACGGCATCAGGATCAACGTTCAACTCATACTCCGCAGCCAATTCTGCGAGCTCAGCCCTTGCCTTACGCAACGATGGGGCTAGAAATTCGCCACTCTCCGCACCCAGCACAATATTTTCAAGAACTGTGAAGTTTTCAACTAATTTAAAATGCTGGAAGACCATCCCAATACCAGCAGATATTGCGGCCTGGCTATCCGGAATAAGTGTTTTTTGACCATCAATAAAAATCTCACCGGCATCGGCTTTGTAAAAGCCGTATAATATTGACATTAAAGTAGACTTTCCCGCACCATTTTCTCCAATAATACCATGAATAGTTCCTGGCATTACACGGATAGAAATATCTTTGTTGGCCTGCACGGGACCAAAGGCTTTAGAAATACCTTTTAATTCAATAGATGGGTTATTGGTCATCAAAATGCCTTTAATTAAAAAGGGCCACACCAAAACCTTGGCACGGCCCCATAACTCAAGCCTACGAGGCTAGCTTAGAAAGACACCGCTGGGCAGGTCTCATCGTCAGTGTAATTATGAACTGATAGAGAACCACTTGAGATTGCGGCCTCAGCCGACTCAACTTTGGCTTGCATGTCACTACTTACCAAAGACGCATTGTGCTCATCCATTGCAAAGCCCACAGCACCCATAAAGTTACCAGTTTCGAGATTATTGCCCGCTGTAAAAGCTTCGTAAACAGCAATATCAACGCGCTTCAACATAGATGTCAAAACTTTACCAGGATGCAAATAGTTTTGATTGCTATCAACACCAATTGACAAAATACCTTCGTCAGCTGCGGTCTGCAATACACCAACGCCTGTTCCGCCAGCTGCAGCAAAAACAACATCAGCGCCTTGACTGATCTGCGCTTTTGTAAGCTCTGAGCCCTTTACCGGGTCATTCCAAGCTGCAGGTGTTGTCCCTGTCATATTAGCTATGACGGTTGCATTTGGATTAACCGCCTTAACGCCTTGTGCGTAGCCACAGCCGAAGCGGCGGATTAGTGGAATATCCATACCACCAACAAACCCAACAACGCCAGTTTCAGACGCTTGAGCAGCCATCATGCCCACGAGGTAAGAACCTTCATGCTCATTAAAGCCAATACCACGCACGTTGGGCATGCTTAGCCAATTTACGTCGATAACAGCAAACTTAGTGTCTGGGTAGTCTGGCGCTACTTTGCTCAGCGCGTCAGCAAAGGCAAAACCGGCCATTACTATTGGATTTGAACCGGCTTCAGCAAAGCGACGCAAAGCCTGCTCCCGCTGAGCTTCATTTTGAAGTTCAATTTCACGGAACGAACCGCCAGTTTCATCAGCCCAGCGCTCTGCTCCTTTAAAGGCAGCCTCGTTGAATGATTTGTCAAATTTTCCGCCAAGGTCAAAAATGATAGCAGGGTCAGCAAGCGCAGCCGTAGTCGTAAGCGCTAAAGCAGCTACGCTGCCTAAAATAGATTTCATAAAGCTCATTAGAGTCTCCCGTTAATAACTAAAGCTCAGCGGAGAGAATCTCTCTACGCACATGCGAGCAGATCAGACGATCATGTCTAAACTAGCCCACTCTGCCAAGCTCGGATCAATAGAAAAGTAAAAAAAAACTAATATTTTAAAAAATTTAGACCCAAAATCAGTATAAAACTTTTAATTAATATATTTAAATTAATGACTTACGTAAAATTAGCGCATCTACAGAAGGACCACCTTTACGATCATAATATCGCTTACGAAGCCCCACTTGTGCAAAACCTAGGCTATTATACAGCGAAATTGCCGGGTTGTTGTTGGATCCGACCTCTAAAAAACCCCAAAGTCCACCATTACAGGCAGCCTTGTCCAGTAGTTTAGCCACCACTGCCCGCCCATACCCTTGTTTTTGATGGGAAGGAGCACAAGCCACAGTTAAAACTTCCAACTCGTCAACAACCAAGCGCCCCAAAGCAAAACAATGAGATTGAGATATTACAAAAACGCCAGACTGCTCCATCAAAGTCTCAAATTCTATAGCACTCCATGAACGTTCTGTCGTAAAAGCCTGATAGTGAATTTGGGCTAGGTCAGCCGAAGTTAAGCTTGGCTCACGCTGCAACTGGGCGGACTTCAACCACTTCAGGGATATAATGACGCAGTAGATTCTCAATGCCCATTTTGAGCGTTAGAGTCGACGAAGGGCAGCCTGCGCAGGCGCCTTTCATATGTAAATAGACAATACCTCGGTCAAAGCCGTGGAAGGTTATATCACCACCATCTTGCGCCACAGCGGGGCGAACGCGAGTATCCAAAAGTTCTTTAATTTGGACAACGATAGATTCGTCAGCCGCATCGTAATCACCTTCCGCAACAGAAGCAGTTTGGCCATCAGACAGTACAGGTGCACCGGACTGAAAATGTTCCATAATGGCACCCAGCAATGCAGGTTTAATATGATCCCAATCCACAGTATCAGTTTTGGTTACAGTAACAAAATCAGAACCCAAAAACACACCAGCGGTTCCTTCCACCGCGAAAATTCGCTCGGCAAGTGGGCTGGCAGAGGCGCCATCCGCCGAAGGAAAATCTGCCGTGCCCATATCCATAACAGATTGGCCAGGCAAAAACTTCAGAGTCGCAGGGTTGGGTGTACTTTCGGTTTGAATAAACATGGGAGCTATCTCCAGTTGGGGCTACTCAAATATGGGATACAGACCGCACAATGTCAAGTTTTTAGAATAGTTCTAATTCAAAGGAGGTTGAACTCACAGCTAGCTGATAGCTTCCAGTTGTTCTTTGCTCAAGCTGCCAGGAACAATCACGATCGGCACTTCCAAACCACCCGATGATTTGGATAACTGAGTGACCAATGGCCCTGGACCTTTACGGTCATTCGCAGCCCCTAGTACCAGAATATCAACTTCTGTGTCATCACGAATTTGGGACAGAATTTCTGCTACAATTTCACCCTCTCGGATCACAAGCTCAGGATCGACATTATGTTTATCACGCATCCACTTGGCAAAGACCTCAAAATGAGCATTAATCCGATCACGGGCCTCTTCGCGCATAATTGCACCAACACCGATCCAGTGATTGAACTCCTCAGGAGGGATAACTGCCAAAACTTCGACCCGCGCGCCAGTATTCTCGGCGCGCATTGCCGCAAAGCGCATTGCGTTTAAACATTCTGTCGAGTTGTCCAGTACAACCATAAATTTACGCATAAAAAGCCCCCGTTCGATAAGTATCATGCCTGCAGCTTAATGTGCTCGCAACGTTTAAATCACATGAAGCAATAAATTGGCTTCTGATCACAAAAATCCTGCCCTAGCGTAACATACCAACAATATCATAAGTTTTTTGTAAGATTGGAGCAGCCAAGGCCTTTCCCCGTTCAGCTCCACGCGCCAAAATGCGGTCAATCTCGGCAGGATCTTGCATCAATCGTGACATTTCTGTGGAGATTGGCGCAAGCTTCGCCACTGCCAAATCCGCAAGCTTGGGCTTAAAGGCCCCAAATTGCTGCCCTGCAAATTCATTAATCACTGCCTGCACAGTCATTTCATTCAATGAGGCATAGATATTAATCAAATTACGAGCCTCAGGACGACCATTTAAGTCCTCCAGATTATCAGGCAACGGATCCATATCAGTTTTAGCCTTCTTGATCTTCTTTACCAAAGTCTCAGCATCATCTGTCATATTCAAGCGGCTCATATCGCTAGAATCTGATTTGGACATTTTTTTAGTACCATCGCGCAGGCTCATTACCCGAGTAGCCGCACCCTCAATTACGGGTTCTGGAATGGGGAAAAAATCCACACCAAAATCATTGTTAAACTTCACCGCAATATCTCGCGTCAGCTCAAGATGTTGCTTTTGATCTTCGCCTACAGGCACATGTGTCGCGTGATAAATTAAAATGTCAGCGGCCATCAGTGCCGGATAGCCAAATAAGCCAAGCGAAGCGTTTTCGCTGTTCTTACCAGCTTTGTCCTTCCACTGGGTCATCCGCTTCATCCAGCCCATGCGGGCAACACAGTTAAAGATCCAGCCCAGCTGCGCATGCTCTGGCACTTGGCTTTGGTTGAACAAAATAGATTTCTCAGGATCAATGCCTGCTGCAATAAAACCCGCACAAAGTTCACGGGTGTTGCGCCGCAAATCTTCAGGGTTTTGCCACACCGTGATCGCATGCAAATCAACCATACAATAGACTGTTTCAAAACCACCATCAGCCTGCATATCCACAAAACGCTTCATCGCACCAAGATAATTTCCAAGCGTCAACCCACCAGATGGTTGGATGCCGGAAAAGACGCGTGGAGTAAAATTTTGTGTCATAGCAGCCTCAGCTCTGGAATTCGTTAACTGCATCGCATACTCAGCAAGGCCTAAGCCGTCAAGGAAACAAGCCATGTCTGACTCGCCTACCCCAGCCGTCAATCCACTTCCACCTGCGGTGATTGTCCTATTTTTGATCGTTGTCCTGAGTGAAATCTATATCGCCGGAGCCGAAGCACGCCTTTGGGGTAGCATTGATGCGCGCATAGGATTAATCCGCCAATTTTCCTTTATGCCAGAGGGCTTTGAGCGCGCAATATCAGCAGGTTTGTGGATTCCTGAGCTGTTCTGGCGAATGCTGACCTATCCATTTGTGCATGGTTCCCTGATGCAGGGTATTTTTGCCAGCGTGTTCGTTTTAGCACTGGGGAAATTTGTCGGTGAAGTCCTAGGAAATGTTGCAGTGGTTGCAATATTCTTCTCTTCTGCGATTTTTGCGGCTTTAGGTTTCGTACTATTCGCTAATTCAAATTTTCCACTTTTTGGCGGTTTCCCCGCAGCTTACGGACTTATTGGTGCCTTTAGTTTTGTACTGTTCAGCCGCTCAGAAGGGCTGTTGAGCCAACAGCTTATGGCATTTCGGTTGCTTGGTATTTTGATGGCAATCAACATCAGCTTTTCCCTTCTTCAAGAAGGACCACCTATTTGGATTGCAGAGTTTTGTGGGGCCGTCACAGGGTTTATCTCCGCAGCCATCATTCACCCAGGCGGAATTCGTGTCATAATAAGCAAATTTCGTCGTGGTTTAGATTAGCGACGTATTAGACGACGCAACTCACTGAAAGTAAAAGCTCCAGCCATGCAGCCAGCAATCCCATAGCTGACAATGCCTGCGACCAAGACTACAATTAATGCAAGGACCCGCGAGCCAGGGGCTTGCAACTGTGGCCCCAGCACTGTTGCGGTCATCCAAATAGCTGCCCCCATCATCAGGCTAGCCAAAACAATTCGCCATGATTTGGCTCGTAATTTTGCATCCAACCGAGCGGCATCACCAAACTTTAGACTGCCCCACCAAAGACACGCCAGCATTGCCCAGCCTGCAAAAGTTGCCCCATAAGCTGAGGCGGTGAAGCCAACATAAGGGCTTAAACCGATGGCGATAACAGCATTAACTGCCAAGGCAACGAGTGCAAAATAGAAGGGCGACTTAGTGTCCTCACGGGCAAAAAATAGAGGTTGATATAGTTTTTGAAGTACAAAGGCTGGTAAGCCTAATCCGTATATTGCCGTGGCCAAAGCCGTGGCGGCTGTATCGCTGGCGCCAAAGGCCCCACGTTCAAACAATACTGACACCAAGGCAGTCGGAATAACCAAAAGGGCAACAGCACTAGGAATTGTCAGCATCAATGAAAACTCAGCTGCACGGTTAAAAGCTTCACGAGCCCCATCAGTATCATCCAAACGCAACCGGCGCGACAGATCCGGCAAGAGAACGATCCCAACGGCAATACCGACCACACCAAGTGGTAATTGATAGAGACGATCGGCATAATAAAGCCAGGCATTGGCGCCTTCGAAATAACTGGCAATTTGCCGACCAACCAATAGATTCACCTGCACCACACCACCAGCCAAAGCGGCGGGGGCTGCAATCATCGCCAAGCGTTTTAGCTCAGGCGTCATCCGTGGCAGGCGCGGCACAAGGGTAAACCCAACCCGGTGTGCCGCCACCCAAACAAAAGCAAACTGTGCTACCCCGGCTACTGGCACGCTCCATGCGAGTGTTAATCCGATATTCCAATCAGCCCAGTCGGCAATAAACAGCCCGGATAGAAAGCAGATATTTAGCAAGACTGGCGCAGCTGCAGAGGCCACGAAGCGACCTGTAGAATTCAACACCCCAGAGACCAAAGCGGCCAAAGAGATGAATAGAATATAGGGAAAGGCTATGCGACCAAAAACAACTGTGAGATCAAATCTCTCATCCCCCGCAAACCCACTGGCCATAATCCAAACCAAATAGGGCATGGCAAGCATAGCAATTGCATTCAACACAATCAGCACAAAAGCCAACATCGATATGGCATCGCGCGCAAAATCTACAGGACTATCTCCAGAAGCCAGTTTTTTAGAGAACATTGGCACAAAGGCCATATTAAATGCGCCTTCCGCAAAAAATCTGCGGAACAGATTAGGTAATGAAAAGGCCAAAATGAAAGCTTCAGCTACTGGTGTCGCCCCAAGGGTACCCGCTATAAATATGTCACGACAAAATCCCAGAACACGCGATACAAGGGTCCAAAATCCAACAGTAAAGAACCCACGCATGATGCTCATGACAATGCCTTAAGCGCGCCTTGTTTCAGCGCGTCCCGCAGTTTTTGCTCCAACATGTTACGTTTTACCTTCGAATGGAATTTCAGGCCAAACATGTCTTTAACATAGAAAGTATCTACAACCTGCTCACCATAAGTGGCAATTACGGCACTGGAAATATTCACATTGGCAGAAGCAAGCGTACGAGTAAGATCATAAAGAAGCCCTAAACGATCTCGGGTATCGACTTCAATGATCGTGTAAATTTCAGAACCTTCATTGTCAAAACTGATCGATGTCGGAACCTGAAAAGCGCGTTCGCGCTTTTTGATTTTATCACGTGACTGAATCGCCTCACGCGCTACAAAAGTACCTTGAAGAGTTTCATTAATCATTTTCTCAAGCCGGCCAAGGTGGGTGTCCTCGTAAGGGTGACCTTCAGCATCTTGAACCCAAAAAACTGCAGTAGCGTAACCATCTTTGCTGGTGAAAGTGCGTGCATCCACAACGTTAGCACCACTAAGCGCCAAGGCACCGCAAAAACGGCTAAAAACGCCCGGATGGTCATCCATCGCAAAACAAATTCGAGTGGCATCGCGATCTTCATCCGGCTGCACATCCATGCGAATCTCGTCATCAGGAATATTTAACAAAAGGCGTGCGAAGATTTGATGCGCTGTGACGTGCAGGCCCTGCCAATAGGACGGATAATGTCTGTTTGTCTCATGGCGCAAAGCGGACTTCGGCCAATTGGCCAAGGCTGCCCTTAAATTTTTCTTAGCTTCTGTGCCGCGATTTTCACGATTAAGATCCTCCAGGCCAGTTTCAAGCGCCTTTTTGGTCTGCCGATACAAAGCGCGAATCAAAACTGCCTTCCAATTATTCCAGACGCCAGGACCAACCCCAGAAATATCGCAGACTGTCAGGACAGTCAGGAGATCCAGCCGCTTAACAGACTGTACAGCTTTGGCAAAATCACGCACGGTTCTGGGATCAGCAATATCACGTTTCTGCGCCATATCCGACATTAATAAATGATGTCGCACCAACCATTCCACGGTGTCTACTTCTTTTGGTTTGAGACCTAGCCGAGGCGCAACTTCTCGAGCAATTTTGGCTCCTAATACAGAATGGTCGTCAGGTCGCCCCTTCCCAATATCATGCAGTAAAAGTGCTATATAAAGAACCTTACGATTAAGCCCACCCGCCAAGATACTGCTAGCCACAGGCAACTCTTCAATCAATTCGCCTCGTTCAATGGCAGCCAAATAGCTGATGGTTTGGATAGTATGCTCATCCACCGTATAGGAGTGGTACATATTAAATTGCATCATCGCAACGATTGGCTCAAACTCCGGTATGAAAGCAGCCAAAACGCCCAGCTCATTCATCCGACGCAATCCACGCTCAGGATTACCATGTTTAAGTAGTAAATCCCTAAAAATCCGTAGCGCCTCTTCAGAATTTCGCATCTGAATATCAATCAAATGCAGATTGGCCGAAACCAAACGCATTGCATTCGGATGGATCAGTAAACCAGTGCGCAGGCCTTCTTCAAAGACCCGCAGCAAGTTCAATTTATCTTCTAGAAATATGTCTGAATCTGAAATTGCCAAACGATTTTGTAAGATGCAATAGCCCGGGCGCAATTTAGGTTTACGCCGTAAAAATCGCGCCAGAACAGGTTCTTTTTTCACATGTGCCGCTTCCATTGCAGTAAGGAAAATACGGGTCAATTCGCCTACTTTGGTGGCATGGCGGAAATAGGTCTGCATGAAATGCTCCACCGCACGCCGCCCACCACGATCTTTGTAGCCCATGCGTTCCGCCACTTCGACCTGCAAATCAAAGGTGAGTAAATCCATGCTTCGATTGGCGATCAAATGAAGATGGCAGCGCACCGCCCAAAGAAATTCCTGTGCTGCAAGAAACGTGGCAAACTCATCAGCCGTAAAAACCCCAGCATCCACCAATTGCTCAGCGTGAAATACCCCATTGATGTATTTCTCAATCCAGAAAAGAGATTGCAGATCACGTAGACCACCCTTGCCTTCCTTAACATTTGGTTCGACCATATAACGTTGGCCACCTTGCTTAACATGACGCGCTTCACGCTCAGTCAATTTGGCTTCAGTAAACTCTTTTTCCGTGCCTTTAAACAGTTTCTCACGCAATTGGTTTTGCAGCTCTTCAAATACCTCTTTGTCACCCAGCAGAAAGCGCATTTCGACCAAAGATGTTCGGATGGTATAATCTTCACGTGCAAGGCGTAAACAATCACGAGTGGTACGGCTGGCATGGCCAACCTTGAGACGTAAATCCCAAAGTACGTATAACAGGCTTTCAATCACGCTTTCAGCCCATACAGACATTTTATGGGGTGCAGAAAACATTAAGTCGACGTCTGAAAATGGGGCCATTCCACCCCGACCGTAACCACCCACCGCAATTACAGCCAAACGTTCAGAGGTTGTGGCGACCTGTACTGGATGCAAATAGTTGACCACAGCATCATAGGCAGCAGTCACCACACAATCTGTAAGGTAACAATAGCTCGCCGTTGTGGCATGCGAATTAAAAGGGGACTCTTTAAATGCCAAAGAAATCTCAGCCATGCCAAAGCTGCGGGCCTCCCGTAAAATGTCCACCAATTTAGCACGAAGCACGTTGGAGTCTGAAATATCTGACAATTCCACATTAATCTTTGCTGTTATGGCGTCACGGTCAAAAATCTTCCAAGCCTCATTAATGAGTTTATCAGGCTCAATGAGATCAGATCTTTTCAATCTTAAAATCCAAAAATTGAAAAGGAGCTTGGAGCCTCCTCAAGTACAACCACTTGATTGCCATCGATCGTAGCCACGGCTAGCCCACGCTCAATTGTACCGTCTCTGCGCAGTCGAAAAATACCAGCAGCGCCCTGAAAACCACCTATCAAGGTGAGGCCTTTGCGATTTAAAGCATCTCGGTTACCAGTTGCTACAGAAGCCCCAACAGCTGCAACGCCATCATAGGCAATTGCAGCCAGCGGGTGCGGCGCATTGCCATATACCGATTGGAAACGGGCCCGGAATTGCTCAGTTCGGATCGGACTCGGCATCGCGAACCAACCACCTTGAATGGCAGGTAAATGAAAGGCTGAGGGCAACACGTCCCATTGCGAAAGTCCAACATACTGCACCGATTCAGGATCGATCCCAGCCTCCGGCAGCAGCTGCGCGATCAAAGGTAAACCACCGTCATAATCAGCAGTCAAAAATACAACATCAGCATCGATCGACTCATTACGCTCGGCAATACGGCTCATCGCATCCACCAAGTCCTGCTGAGTAAATTCATAACTTTCAATACCTACAGCCTTTAAGCCTCGAGAAACCAAAGATTGCTCAATAGCATTACTGCCCGCCTTACCTGGAACGTTGTTAGCATGCACAATCAAAGCACGGTTTTTGCCTTGACCCGAAGCATAGGCAACTAATCGGTCGGCGGTATTTTGAAAGGTATGACCCAGCACATAGACGTTACCACCGGCAATATCAACGTTATTGGATAGAGACAAAACACTAACACCACTGCTTGCTATCGCAAGACCGGCCGCATTGGCTTCGCCAGAAAATAGCGGCCCCACGATTACCTGTGCGCCTTCCTCAACAGCCAAAAGAGCCATCTCGGCGGCTTGTGCCTCTAGACCTGCAGTATCGTAGATACGCATCTCCATCTCTACGCGCAGAGCCAAATCCTCCATTGCCATCCGAGCAGCTCGCTCCGCTGACACAGCCAATAAACGCACTCCCGGGTCCGCAGCGCTGACTGGCAAGAGAACGGCAACTTGCACCTTTTTCAAGCCATCAATGCTGAGGCCACCAGCTAAACGTGAGCCAGTTGACGGAGCCACACACGCAGATATCAAAAATACACCACAAAGCACCAAAACGGCGCCCCACAAATAACGCATCGAAGAAAATAGAGAAACCATGGTCAAAGCGCCCCTTCAGAGGTTAATAGTCATTCAATAATTTCATTTTATTGCAATTTGCAAAGGGGTCCAGTGATGAATCACAAATTGGTTAAGTTGGAGGCAGGGTTATACCTTGTAGCAACACCTTTGGGCTCCGCTCGCGATATTACCCTGCGTGCACTAGATATTTTGGCATCTGCAGATGTCTTAGCGGCCGAAGATACACGAACAGCGCGAAAGTTATTAGATATCCACGGGGTTCCTTTGGAGGGCAGACGAATCATCGCCTATCATGACCACAGCAATGCTAGCGATCGCCAACGAGTTTTAAACAACATCAATGAGGGGAAATCTGTGGCCTATATCTCTGAGGCAGGGACCCCATTAATTGCAGATCCAGGCTATCAATTGGTTCGCGATGCACGACAAGCAAATATGCCAGTGCTGTCAGCACCCGGGCCCACAGCCTGCATCGCAGCCCTAACGATTGCTGGCCTACCAACCGATCAATTTCATTTTGCAGGTTTTCTACCCCCACAACAAACGGCGAGGCAAAAAAGTTTGGTGGAACTAATGCCTCTGCGCGCGACATTAGTTTTATACGAGTCTGCAAAACGACTAAATGCGCTTTTGACGGATATAGAAATCGTGGGCGGCAGTGAACGCCATGTAGCAGTTTGCAGAGAATTGACCAAAAGATTTGAAGATGTGCAAATAGGTCCCGTAAACACCTTGCGTGCATTTTACGAAGCAAAGCCCGCTAAGGGGGAAATTGTAGTTTTAATTGGTACCGGCGAAGACAACAAAGTAGATGAAATTGATCTGGAAGCGGCACTTGTGCAAGCAATGTTGAGCTTCAGAGTAAAAGATGCGGCAGATACCGTTGCTGGAGCCTACGGTTTACCGCGCCGCGAAATCTATCAAATGGCATTGCGGCTTCAAGGCGTAAAACAACTTGAGTAGACACGACATCGCACCTCAGGCTAGGCTCCATGGACTAAGTGGATCTCAACTTCGAAGAAGGCAATTTTGTCTCCCTATTAGGAGCCAACAAAGGTTACCGAGTTACCAATTCAACGAATGCGCCCACCAAAAACAAAATTTATAATGTATCAAAATATTACTTAATATCCGCCTGCCACTGGCCAGCGAAACGTGTTTGACGCCACGTACATAGGCGTATCTCAGTAATATAGAGATGCATTGGACCAACAACCATGCCTCTTGCCAGCCTGTTACCACAGTGCCATCTAGGGGTGGAAAAGTCTGAGGTTATCACATGTCGAAGAAAATTGCCTTTCAAATGGACCCTATCGAAACCGTCAGCATAGATGGTGACAGCACGTTTCATTTGGCACTGGAAGCCCAAAGCCGAGGATATGAAATTTATTACCACACTCCAGACAAGCTACTGTTTGAAAATGGAAAAGTTTTTGCTAAAGGTCAGAAAATGGTCCTACGTCGAGAACTTGGCAACCACGTTGACCTCGGTGAGTTGGAGCATTTGGACCTTCACGCCTTTGATGTGGTATGGCTGAGGCAAGATCCCCCTTTTGACATGGGCTATATCACTACAACCCATCTTTTAGACTTCTTAAAATCAGACACTTTAGTCGTGAATGATCCATTTTGGGTCCGGAATTATCCCGAAAAACTTCTAATGTTACAATTTCCAGATCTCATCCCCCCCACCACCATAGCACGGGATCTGGACACTCTTAAAACATTTCGAGCTATTCATGGTGATGTGATCGTCAAGCCTCTCTATGGCAATGGAGGCGCTGGAGTGTTTCGTCTCACTCCAGAGGACCGCAACATTGCCTCGCTGCATGAATTATTTACCAGCATCAATAGCGAACCCCTAATCATCCAAAAATTTTTACCGGACGTTAGCAACGGCGATAAGCGTGTCATCTTGGTAGACGGCGATGCTGTAGGTGCAATAAACCGCGTGCCGGCGGCGGGCGAAACTCGCTCCAATATGCATGTCGGAGGCCGCCCTGAAAAAGTTGGTCTCACCGCGCGCGATCTTGAAATTTGTGCAGCGATTGGGCCACTCTTGCGTGAAAAAGGTCAAGTTTTTGTTGGCATAGATGTAATTGGTGATTACTTAACTGAGATCAACGTTACCTCCCCCACCGGACTGCAAGAGTTACAGCGATTTAATGGTACAAATGTGGCGGGTTTGCTTTGGGACGCGATTGAAGCAAAATTATAGCTTAGAATATCCCATCTGTCTGATCTTCTACCGGCTCCATGGTCAGATCGAAATTCGGGATCTCAGCCGTAAGATCATCCACCACCAAGGGTCCACTAGGGCGGGCCAAGCGGTTACGTACAACCCAGATTAAACGGTTTTCGGCACGGGTGATCGCTACATACGCTAAACGCTTCCACAGCTGAGTACCCGCTTCGGTCCGGTTCATCTTTGCAGCCACATAAATATCTGGCGCAAACACCTGTACCGTATCCCACTGCGAGCCCTGCGCCTTGTGTATGGTAACTGCCGCCCCGTGGAGAAACGTGGCGCCCATGCGAGCGGCAAACGGGATGAAGGGTTCTTCCTCGCCAGGCTTCTCAATTTTAACAATGCTTGCGGCACTAATTTGTGGCTGCTCTGCACCGATCACATGCAATCGCGAGAATCCTGGCTTACGCCCGAGGCCCAGATAAACCACTTGCGCGCCCTTGATTAAACCACGCGCCTCAAGATCCAGCCGCTTCTTTCTATGCTTTATGGGTAATTCAATACCGTCACAGATAAGCGGTTCACCTGCCAAAAGTTCTTCAAATGGCGCATCAAAGGCTCCACGAAACGCCTGAATAAGCTTGATACGCGTCACATTTCGCCAGACCAGAACAGGGGAGCGCGCCATCAGATCCGAATCAACCCGTTGGCCTATGACAACACGCTCATCCCTGCGCGCAGCCTCCTCTACCATATTCTCAAAATCTGAAAATTGTAGAGTGGAGTCACCCAAGGCATGGGCTAAATCCAGGATTGGGTTGTCTTGGGTCTGGCGGTGCACCCGGCTGAGTACCAAGCGACGCTTCTCTGGTAACGCGTCAAACACCATTGCCCCAGATTGGTTCACCGGCGCCAATTGCGCCGGATCGCCAAATAAGATCAGGGTTGGGAATATTTCTTTCAGGTCCTCCAACTGCTTTTCGTCCAGCATCGAGCTTTCATCCACAAACCCAATATCTAAGGGATCTTCACGCCGCTTCCATCCAGTGATAAAATCGGATCCCCGCAATCCAGCTGCAGCTAGGGCACCAGGTATTGAGGCATTGGACGCATAAAAATTATGGGCCCGGTCCAAGGAAATATCCGTCACCCCTTCGACCTCAGGCCGCGAACCGTTACCAGCAAGCCATTCGGCGATTTTCTCATATTCCGGGTCATACATTGGTGTGTAAAGAATACGGTGGATCGTGGTGGCTGGCACCCCACGATTGCGCAGCACGCTGGCAGCTTTATTAGTAGGTGCCAAAATAGCCAGAGTGCGGCGATCTTTTCGCGCCTTAGGCTCATAATCTCCTGACACGATATTCATTCCAGTATCTTTCAACGCATGGTAGAGCTGAGCCAAAAGTAGAGTTTTACCAGATCCAGCCTTCCCAATCACCGCCGCAATACTGGTTTTACCTTCACGGTGTGGCTCCAGCATACCATTTGAAATATCTACACCAGCAGAGCGCAGAATTTCGCTGATAGTATCATAGGCTTGCGCCTGATCATCTGAGTAGGAAATGTTCTTCTCTAACATGCCCCTATGTAGCCAATGGCACAGAGTGAGGCCAGTGCAATTCTCCACTCATACAGAGGCAACGATATTTTAAATATATCTGCCTACACTTTAATCATCGTGCCGCCAACAAGGTTTCAGAAACCGTTCGCAAACCTCGGCAAGGCGCTTGGACCAATACTGACATATTACCCGGTAAATGCTGATTACGACGCATTTTCATATGGGCTTTGGGAAGCTCTGTCCAATCGAACACTTCTGATAGGCAAGGGTTCAACTTATCCTCACACATTAGTCTATTGGCCGCTGCCGCCTGTTTGAGATTAGCAAAATGTGAGCCTTGCAACCGCTTTTGGTGCATCCACATATAGCGGACATCCAAGGTCAAGTTATATCCAGTAGTCCCAGCACATATCACTACCATTCCGCCTTTTTTGCAGACAAACGTCGAAATTGGGAAGGTACTTTCACCCGGGTGCTCAAACACCAAATCAGGATTGTTGCCCTTTCCAGTTATCTCCCAAATAGCCGTGCCAAATTTGCGCGCCTCTTTAAACCAAGTCGCGTATTGTGGGGTGTTTACAGTAGGCATTTGTCCCCAACAGTCAAAATCGCGTCGGTTAATCACACCTTTGGCACCAAGCCCCATCACAAAGTCACGTTTGCCTTCATCGCTAATCACTCCAATTGCGTTTGCACCAACTACACTGGCCAATTGCACTGCATAGGATCCAAGCCCACCAGATGCACCCCAGATCAATACATTTTGGCCAGGTTTCAGCTCATGTGGGGCGTGACCAAATAGCATCCGATAAGCAGTCGCAAGGGTCAAAGTATAGCAGGCACTTTCCTCCCAAGTCTGGTGTTGCGGTCTAGGCATCAACTGTTGGCTTTGAACCCGAGTAAACTGGCTGAAGGATCCGTCTGGCGTTTCATATCCCCAGATGCGTTGCGAGGTGGAATACATTGGATCGCCACCGTTACATTCTTCATCGTCACCATCATCTTGATTGCAATGCACCACAACCTCATCACCGATCTTCCAGCGGGTCACTTTGGAGCCTATAGCCCAAACGATACCAGCAGCATCAGAACCAGCAACATGGTACGCTTGCTTGTGGCTATCGAATGGGCTGATGGGCAGTCCCAATGCGGCCCAAACGCCATTATAATTGACACCAGCAGCCATCACCAACACCAACACATCATAATTATCAAGCTTTGGTACGTCTAAAATCTCTTGCAGCATTGCCGTATCTGGCTCCCCATGGCGATCTCTACGAATAGCCCAGCCATACATCTGGGTTGGCACATGCCCTAGAGGCGGCATTTCACCCACTTCATAAAGGTCTTTCTTAACCGCGGAAAAGGCGGTCAGAGATGAGTTTGAATCCAACGGCATTGGATGTCCCTTCACATTATTACTGCATTACAGAATCGATCTGCCCAAGGATTAGATAAAATTCATTACGTAATAATGCAACCAAATTTTATATAAAATTGTAATTTTATTGCTTTTAATATTATAAATTTTTTGAAATTCTAAAGCTAAATTTCAGAGATTTAGCCTCTATTCTATATTAAGACTATATCTGAAGTTAACTCATATAGTTTATATCCTCAATAAAAATAGGCTAAATCAAAATAAAATTGGTACTGTTACGGTTGCCACATAGCGATGAATTGACAGAGTGTCATTATTACGCCATCAGATATTTAAACGCAATAATGCTGCGTCATTATAAAGTGAGGCCTACCTATGACCGAAGTGAGTAAAGATCGTCCTTGGCTATTTCGAACCTATGCCGGCCACTCAACTGCAGAGGCCTCTAATGCTCTATACCATTCAAATTTGTCCAAGGGTCAAACTGGTTTATCAGTGGCCTTCGACCTCCCAACCCAAACAGGATATGACAGTGACCATGTCCTAGCCCACGGCGAGGTAGGTAAGGTTGGGGTTCCAATTTGTCATTTAGGGGACATGCGTACGCTTTTTGCAGATATCCCATTAGACAAAATGAACACCTCAATGACAATCAATGCCACGGCCCCTTGGTTGCTCTCATTATACATAGCGGTCGCTGAGGAGCAGGGCTTGGACACTACAGCTCTGCAGGGCACAGTACAAAACGATATCATTAAAGAATATTTGAGCCGAGGTACTTATATTTGCCCACCGAAACCATCTCTGCGCATGATCACTGACATAGCTGCCTATACCCGCGAATATCTACCGAAATGGAACCCAATGAACGTCTGTTCGTATCACTTGCAAGAGGCGGGTGCGACACCAGAGCAAGAGCTCGCCTTTGCTTTGGCTACAGCCACTGCAGTATTGGATGATTTACAAGGCAAAGTTCCAGAAGAACATTTCAGTGAAATGGTCGGGCGGATCAGTTTTTTTGTGAATGCTGGAATTCGTTTTGTAACTGAAATGTGCAAAATGCGTGCCTTTGTTGACCTTTGGGACCAAATTTGTCGCGACCGCTATGGGGTCGTCGACCCTAAAATGCGACGCTTTCGCTACGGGGTACAGGTCAACTCGCTTGGCCTGACGGAACAACAACCAGAAAATAACGTCTATCGCATTCTGATCGAGATGTTGGCGGTGACGCTGTCGAAAAAAGCCCGCGCACGCGCAGTGCAATTGCCTGCTTGGAACGAAGCCTTAGGTTTACC
>Ga0308009_10000463_pt1 | contig 29801 bp, 26 predicted proteins | sample Neamet127_FD_203134 | JGI IMG/M metagenome (GOLD analysis project Ga0308009, IMG submission 203134) | Marine microbial communities from water near the shore, Antarctic Ocean - #127 | ecosystem: Environmental > Aquatic > Marine > Unclassified | place: Southern Ocean | collected 2014-07-24
TGGCCACCTACATGGCGAACGCCGGCCCCTACCTGGACCTGCCGGCGTTTTACCAGCGCAAGCGCGACCTGTTCCGCGCCGGCCTGGCCAACACCCGCTTCAAGCTGCTGCCCAGCGAAGGCAGCTACTTCCAGTGTGTGGACATCTCGGAGGTCAGCGACCTCGGCGAAGCCGACTTCTGCAAATGGCTGACCACCGAGATCGGCGTTGCCGCGATTCCGCTGTCGGCGTTTTACGGCAATGGCTTTGACCAGCGCGTCGTGCGCTTCTGCTTTGCGAAGAAGGATGAGACGCTGAACCTGGCTCTGGAGCGGCTGGCCAAGCTGTAAGTTGCTATCGAATTGATAGCTGTCCGCGCATACCGGACATGGGCTGACGGCTGATTTCATCCATAAGAACGGCTAGAAAAGGGTTTGATTCCTTGCCGGCATCACGCCCTGCCTGCGGCCTGCTTGGGACAGTAGGCACAACTCCCCACTCCCAACCCCCCGCCCTTCCCTCGCCCCGCTGGGCGATGGAAGGGAGCCTCATTTGGCCGCGTGTGCTGCGCTCGCGTGCACACATGACTGTCTGTTGGGATTCCCGTGCAGGAAGCGCTTTGCGCTTCCTGCACTCCGGAGGGGAGTTCGGATTGGTATTTGGATGTTTGTCTTCGTACCCCACCCGTCGGGCTGGGCCGAGGAGCACAGCCGAAAACGGATCAGGGCAGGCACTTGTCTGAGCGCAGCGAGTTTGTGCCTGACCCCGTTTTCGGCGAGCACCGCAGGTTGCCCCGGAGCGCAGCGCAGGGGACCCGGACCATCGGGTCGCCTTTCTTTTGGGTACTTTTCTTTGGCGACGCAAAGAAAAGTGCCTCGCCCGCCGGGGCGAGACCCGGCTTGCGGGCAAGCTACTGCGCCACGAAACAAGCTAAGTAGGAGGCAAACATGGATCCCGGATCAAGTCCGGGATGACAGCCCAGCTCCTTTTAGGCACTGCAGCAGCACGCGCGAGGCAACGCGGCAGCGCGAGCCGCTTTCCTTCGTCAACTGTAGGAACTCCCTGACGATGCAGCAGCGCACCTTCCTGCCAACTTTAACCGGACGGCGGCCAAGAATCACTGCATACACAACAAGGAGCTCCCCATGTCGATTTCTCTCATCCTGCTCATCGTGCTTATCCTGATTCTGATCGGCGCGCTGCCCACCTGGGGCCACAGTCGCTCATGGGGTTACGGTCCCAGCGGTGGTTTGGGGCTGGTTGTCATCATCCTCATTGTTCTGCTGCTGATGGGCCGAATTTAATACTTCAGCATGCCCACAAAAAAGGGCCCGGCTTCATCAGCCGGGCCCTTTTTCATGCCGCACCGCAAAAGGTCGAAAACCGGCTTCAGGATGTGGCAGACAGCGGTCCAGGCAAAGGCGCGGCCAGCGCGACCAGGCCAGCACGGCTTTTTGCAAGGCTTCATCTTTCCAGCGCCATTCATAACTTTTCCAGCCGTGCTCGAAATCTCCCATCTGCAAAAGACAAAGGCTGCGGTTGAGCTGCGCTTTGGCAAAGTCGGGTTGAAGCGCAATGGCTTTGTCGTAACACGCGATCGCCGCCAGCGGCTGTAGCAAGTCCCTGAGCGCACTGCCCCGGTTGTTGTAGGCCTCGGCATAATCCGCCCTGAACGCGATGGCCTTGTCATAACTTTCGAGGGCTGCCTGCGGCCGCTTCAACTCCCGGAAAGCATTGCCGCGGTTGAAGTACGCCTGCGCATAGTCGGGTTTGCAGGCGATGGCCTGGTCGTAACTGTCAATGGCGGTGCTGAACTGCTTGAGCGCCACAAGCGCAGCGCCACGGTTGCTGTAAGCCTCGGCATAGTCCGGCTTGAGCGCGATGGCCCGGCTATAGCTCTCGATCGCCGCCTCAGGGCGCATCAAGGCCAACAAGGCATTGCCCCGATTGGTATGCGCCTCGGCATAGTCCGGTTTGACCGCAATCGCTTTGTCATAACTCTCAAGCGCATCCTGCGGTTTGGCCAGGTCCATCAAGGCGTTGCCACGGCTGTTGTAAGCCTCTGCATAGTCCGTCTTGAGCGCAATGGCTGTGTCGTAGCATGCAACCGCCGCTTCGGGCCGCTTCAGCTCCCGCAATACATTGCCCCGGTTGTTGAAGGCGAAAGCGTGTCCCGCATTGACCGCAATGGCCTGGTCAAAAAATTCCAGAGCCTGCGCAAAATTTTTTGTCTGTGCGGCAATCACGCCCAACAAATGCATCGCGTCGAAATGGCGGGGCTGCAGTTTGAGCACCTGCAGGTAACACGCCCGTGCCTCGGTGAGTTGCCCTCGCTGATGCAAGGCCAGGCCGCTGGCAAGGCTGGCCTGCGCTTGCACCTGCGTTGGGTGCCTGACGCTGGGTTTTGTTTGAGGCGGCTTTCCGGACTTGGGTTTCATGGTGAGGTAAATCGAATCGAAATTTCGACCTTGATTTAATGGGTGAGCAGCAGCCAGGCTTTGTCCAGCCGCTTGATACTGACCGGCTGGGGCGTACGCAGCTCCTGCGCAAAAAAGCTGACGCGCAGCTCCTCGATCAGCCAGCGCAGCTCCTGCAGCCGTGCATCGGCTGCGCCCTTGCGCTCGGCGACCAGCCGCCAGTAGCGCTGTTCCTGCGGCCGCAGCTCGGCCAGGCGTGCGGCGTCACGGGCCGGGTCGGCGCGCCACTTCTCCAGCCGCAGGGTGATGGCCTTGAGGTAACGCGGGAAGTGCTGCAGTGGCGCCCAGGGAGTGGTCGTCAAAAAGCGTTTCGGCACCAGGCGCTGTAACTGCTGGGCGGCATCCAGAGAGGCTTCGGCAGCGTTTTTTGTGTCCTTGATCTTGCGCTGGGCCGCTGCAAACTCGGTCAGGATGACGGCAGCCAGGCGCGCAACTTCACTGGCAATCAGGGTCAGGCGCCCTCGCCCGTCATCGATGCGCTTTTTGAAGTCGGCCTCCTGGGTCGGCAGCGGCTCCTGCAGAAAGGCGCGGTCCAACGCGACCTCGATGATCTGTTCACGCAACTCTTCCAGCGTGCCGCCGCCCGAGTTGTCGGCGGCGCGGCCGACCAGCATGTAAGCGGTGGCCATCTTCTGCAGGTCGGGCAGGTTTTTTTCCAGGTACTTCAGCGCATCCTTGATCTGCAGCGAGAACAACCGCCGCAGGCCGGCCCGGTGTTTGGCAGCAGCAAGTTCGGGTTCGTCGAAGACCTCGATGGTTACCGCGTCGCCGAGGTCGATCAGCGCCGGAAACCCGATCAGGGTCTGTTTGCCCTTGCTGATTTCCATCAACTCTGGCAGTTCGCCAAAGCTCCAGGCCGTGTAGCGCTCGGGTATGCGGGCCGGCGGCGGCTTCTGGTTTGCTATGTTTTCAGGAGCTGCTTGCGCCCGCCCGCTATGGGCTGGAGGCCGATTTGACTCTGAATCCTGCGCAGATTTGGGCGCCGGGCGTGTTTTGAGCCCGGCCAGCGCCTGAAACGCCCCGCGCGCCTGCGACCCCAGATCCCCCTTGAGCGCGCCCAGGTTGCGGCCGATGCCGAGCTGACGGCCGTGTTCATCGACCACGCGAAAGTTCATGAACAGATGAGGCGGCAGCATCTCCAGCTTCATGTCGTTGCGCTTGATGTCCAGCGAGGTCGCGTCTCGCACCAGCTTGAGCACGGCATCCGTCAGCGAACCAGCACCAAACTTCTCTGGTTGCAGCAGCTCTGCCGCCATGCGTGCCGCAGTCTCCGGCAGCGGCACCAGGCGCGAACGCGGGCGCTGATGCAGGGTCTTGATCAGCGCCTGGATCTTGTCTTTCAGCATGCCGGGCACCAGCCACTCGCAGCGTTCCTCATTGACCTGGTTCAGCGCAAACAAGGGCACATCGACCGTCACGCCGTCTTTGGCGTCGCCGGGTTCGTGCAGGTAGGTCGCCAGGCAATCGACACCGCCTAGCCGCAGCGTTTTCGGAAAGGACTGCGTGGTGATGCCGGCCGCCTCGTGGCGCATCAGCTCCTCGCGGCTCAGCAGCAAGAGTTGAGGCTGCTTTTTGACCTCGTCCTTGTACCAGTGCTCACAGCCGGCGCCGGTGCAGATGTCGGCCGGCAACTGCTGGTCGTAAAAGGCGTAAATCAGCTCTTCATCGACCAGCACATCCTGGCGCCGCGCCTTGTGCTCCAGGTCCTGCACCTGCTGGATCAGCTTGAGGTTGGCCTGCAGGAAAGGCAGTTTGGTGTCCCAGTTGCCGGCCACCAGCGCTTCGCGGATAAAAATCTCGCGCGCCGTGACCGGATCGACACGGCCGAAGTTGACACGCCGGCCGTTGTAGATCACCAGGCCATACAAGGTGGCACGCTCCAGCGCGGTCACCTGGGCGGCTTTCTTTTCCCAGTGCGGGTCCAGCAACTGCTTTTTCAGCAGATGGCCGGCCACCTGCTCGACCCACTGCGGCTCGATGTTGGCGATGCCGCGACCGAACAGGCGCGTGGTTTCGACCAGCTCGGCGGCGACGATCCATCGACCCGGCTTCTTGCTTAGCTTGGCGCCAGGATGCCGGTAGAACTTGATGCCGCGCGCGCCCAGGTACCAGTCCTCTTCTTCATTCTTGATGCCGAGGTTGCCCAGCAGGCCGCACAACATCGACAAATGCAGTTGCTCATAACTGGCCGGTTTGTCATTCAAGACCCACTTTTGTTCGCCGACCACCGCATGCAGCTGCGAATGGATATCGCGCCATTCGCGCACGCGGCGGATGTTGACGTAGTTCTCTCTCAAGAGGTTTTCGTACTGGCGGTTGGACAGCTTGTGGGCCGGGGAGCCCTCACCCCTGCCCTCTCCCAGAGGGAGAGGGAGTAATTCGGTTTTACCCCCTCGCCCTTTGGGAGAGGGTTGGGGTGAGGGCCGGCCGCCCCGCACATCACTCAGCCATTTCCACAGCTTCAGGTAGCCGCTGAACTCGCTTTTCTCATCGTCAAACTTGGCATGCGCCTGGTCGGCCTGCGCCTGCTTGTCCATGGGCCGATCGCGCACGTCCTGCACGCTGAGCGCGCTGGCAATCACCAGCACCTCGTCAAGCGCCTGCCGGTCTTTGGCTTCCAGGATCATGCGGCCCACGCGTGGGTCCAGCGGCAGCCTGGCCAGGTTGCGGCCTACCGGCGTGAGTTCGTTGTCGTCGTCCACCGCACCGAGCTCGGCCAGCAACTGGTAACCGTCGGCAATGGCCCGGCCCTGGGGCGGCTCGATGAAGGCGAAGCTTTCGATGGTGCCCAGGTGCAGCGCCTTCATGCGCAAAATCACTGCGGCCAACGAGCTGCGTAATATCTCCGGGTCGGTAAAACTCGGCCGGCCCAAAAAATCGGGCTCGTCGTACAGGCGGATGCAAATGCCGTCGGCGACGCGGCCGCAGCGCCCGGCGCGCTGGTTGGCGGCTGCCTGCGACACCGGCTCGACCATCAACTGCTCGACCTTGTTCCTGAAGCTGTAACGCTTGACGCGCGCCGTCCCCGCATCAATCACATAACGAATGCCCGGCACCGTCAGCGAGGTTTCGGCTACGTTGGTAGCCAGCACGATACGCCGGCCGGTGTGGCCGTCAAAAATGCGGTCCTGCTCGGCTTGGGACAGGCGCGCAAACAGCGGCAGCACCTCGGCGTTGCGAAACAGCGGCTGGTGCGCCAGGTGTTTGCGCAAGTGATCGGCGGCTTCACGGATTTCGCGCTCGCCGGGCAGAAAAATCAGGATGTCGCCCGAGCTGTGCGGGTTGCGCCAAAGCTCGTCCACGCCGTCGGCAATTGCGTCGTTGAGATCGTAATCGCGTGATTCTTCATACGGCCGGTAACGCTGCTCCACAGGAAACATGCGACCCGAGACCAAGATGACCGGTGCCGGCCCTTTGCTGGAGGCGAAATAGTCCGCAAAACGTTGCGCATCAATCGTCGCCGAGGTGATCACCACTTTCAGGTCCGGCCGGCGCGGCAGCAACTGGCGCAGGTAGCCCAGCAGGAAGTCGATGTTCAGGCTGCGCTCGTGCGCCTCGTCGATGATGATGGTGTCGTAGGCATTGAGCTGCGGGTCGGTCTGCGTCTCGGCCAGCAAAATGCCGTCGGTCATCAGCTTGACCGAGGCATCGCGGCTAAGGCGGTCCTGAAACCGCACCTTGAAACCCACCACCTCGCCCAGTGGCGTTTTCAGTTCTTCTGCAATCCGTTTGGCGACGCTGGAGGCGGCAATCCGGCGCGGCTGGGTGTGGCCTATCAGTTTGGCGTGTGTTCCTGCCGGGTAGTTGAGCTTGCCCCGCCCCATGGCCAGTGCAATTTTGGGCAATTGGGTGGTTTTGCCCGAGCCGGTTTCACCGCAGACGATGACCACCTGGTGCGCAAGTATGGCGGCGGTGATTTCCGCTCGTTTGCCCGACACGGGCAAGGATTCGGGGAAATCGATCTGCAAAGGGACGGACACGGGCAAAAGCGGCAAGGGTGGACTTCCTGGATAAGCTCTCAATTATCGGTGCAGCCCGCCAGCGTGTTTGTTCTCTTTTACGTTTGGAGGTAAGCACACTGGTGTTCAGCGTGACAGCTTTCGCCATGCGCGGCCCGAGCCGGTGCGCAGATTGTTGATGCGTGTCCGATCAGCCGGCGAAGCGGTCACTGCGACGAGTGGCTTGGCCTCGATGAAAACCCGCGTTCCCCTTACACTCTCTGCCACTGCCCCTTGCCCCTCCTGCAACCCGAAAGCGCGCCCATGTCTGCGGTCTTCAACTTCACCTTCGTGCCCTGGTTTCGCTCGGTGGCGCCCTATATCCATCTGCACCGTGGCAAGACTTTTGTGGTCGGCATCGCGGGCGAAGCAATTGCCGCAGGCAAGCTGCCGCACCTGGCGCAGGACCTGGCGTTGATCCAGAGCATGGGCGTGAAAATCGTGCTGGTGCATGGCTTCCGGCCGCAGGTCAACGAACAACTGGCCGCCAAGGGCCACGAGGCCAAGTACTCGCACGGCATGCGCATCACCGACACCGTGGCGCTGGACTGCGCGCAGGAAGCGGCCGGCCAATTGCGTTACGAGATTGAGGCCGCGTTCAGCCAGGGCCTGCCGAACACACCGATGGCCGGCTCCACCGTGCGCGTGATTTCGGGCAACTTCATCACCGCAAGGCCGGTCGGCATCGTTGACGGCGTGGACTTCAAACATTCGGGCATGGTGCGCAAGGTCGACACTGCCGGCATCAAACGCACGCTGGACTTCGGCGCGATGGTGTTGCTCTCGCCCTTCGGTTTTTCCCCCACTGGCGAGGCCTTCAACCTGACCATGGAAGAAGTCGCCACCAGCGTGGCCATCGAGCTGCAGGCCGACAAGCTGATCTTCCTGACCGAAATCCCGGGCATCCGCACAAGCCCGGACCAGCCCGAGAGCGAAGACAACCCGATAGACACCGAGCTGCCTCTGGCCGCCGCCGAGAAACTGCTGGCGCAACTGCCCAACCCACTCCAACCGACCGACACGGCGTTTTACCTGCAGCATTGCGCCAAGGCCTGCAAGTCGGGCGTCGAGCGCAGCCACATCCTGCCGTTTGCGCTGGACGGTGCGCTGCTGCTGGAGATTTATGTGCACGACGGCATAGGCACCATGGTCATCGACGAAAAGCTCGAGAGCCTGCGTGAAGCCACCGCCGACGACGTGGGCGGCATTCTGCAACTGATCGAACCGTTTGAAAAAGACGGCACGCTGGTCAAGCGCGACCGCACCGAGATCGAACGCGACGCCGACCACTACACCGTGATCGAACATGACGGCGTGATTTTCGGTTGCGCCGCGCTCTACCCCTACCCCGAGGCCAAAACCGCCGAAATGGCAGCACTCACCGTCTCGCCGCACAGCCAGAGCCAGGGCGACGGCGAGCGCATTCTCAAACGCATCGAGCAGCGCGCCCGCGGCATGGGCCTGAAAAGCATTTTTGTGCTGACCACACGCACCATGCACTGGTTCATCAAGCGCGGTTTTGTGCAGGTGGACCCGGACTGGCTGCCCGACGCGCGCAAACGCAAGTACAACATCAACCGCAAGAGTTTGGTGTTGGTCAAAAAGCTGTCCTAGGAGCCTGGCTGGCGCGAGGCCATCGGGCTGGCCGGCGCTCAGTGCTCCGATCCCGCATAAATCCACATGGGCACGGTAGCGCCGGCACGCTCAAACCCGAGCGAGCGGTAAAAGTCCACCGCGGCCCCGTCAGCCGTCAGCATCTGCTGGTGAAAACCAGCGTAGCGGGTTTGCAGGGCCTGCATCATTTGTTTGCCAATGCCGCGCCGCTGGTAGTCGGGGTGCACCAGCATGTGCGGGAAATACACCACGAGGTGGCCGTCGGAGATAGCATTGCCCAGTCCAATCAGCCGCCTCCCGGACCGAGCCGTGACGAGGCCATGTGAATTCCGCAGCGCAGCCATCAGCTGCTCCGGTTTGTCTGCCGCCGACCAGTGGTTGGCGCTGTACAGCGCCAGCACCTCGGGCTGACTCAGCAGATCATCCATCTGTATTTCAATCTTCATGCCACACCCCCGCAATTCAGCCTGACCCAGTGCCCAGGGCAAGCACGCAGCCCATGCCGCCCGCTTGCTCAGCCAGCCGCAGCGATCTGCCGCAGAGCCTGCTCGAACACCTCGGCCGGCTGGCCACCTGAAATCAGGTGTTTGTCATTGATGATGACGGCCGGCACGGCATGAACGCCCTGCTGCAGATAAAACCGCTCGCGTTCCCGCACGGCATCCGCATACTCGCTTGACGCGAGAATGGCCGTGGCGCGAGCCACGTCCAGTCCGGCCTCACCGGCCACCCGCGCCAGCACCTCGTGCGAGCCGGGGCTCTCACCATCAGTGAAATAGGCCTTGAACAGCGCCTCCTTGAGCGCTTGCTGCAAGCCCTGCCCCTCTTCACCGGCCCAGTGCAGCAGCCTGTGCGCATCAAAGGTGTTGTAAATGCGGCTGCGCTTGTCCATGCTGAAAGTAAAACCCACCTCCTGCCCACGCGCGCGAATCATCTCGCGGTTGCGCTGGGACTGCTCGGGCGTGGAGCCGTACTTTTCAGTCAGGTGCTCGGTTATGTCCTGGCCTTCGGCCGGCATCTTCGGATTCAGTTCAAAGGGCTGGAAATGGAGGTCGGCTTTTACCGTGTCGCTCACCCGGCCCAGCGCGTCTTCGAGTGACTTCAGGCCGATCACACACCAGGGGCAGGACACGTCGGAGACAAAATCGATTTTGAGCTTAGCGGGAGCGGCTGTCATAAAAGGGGCCTTGGAGTGGTGGGCAAAAAGCTATCTGCTCGACAGCCTGGAAACAGTAACATGTGGCGCCACACTGCGAAATTCAAGCGCTTTCAACCCCCTCACTCCATCGGATTTGCCATGCTCCAACTCCGCCCCAACTGCGAATGCGGCAACAGGCTGCTGGGCTTCGCCTGCTGACTGGCGTTTTACCGACGCGCACCGGCCGAGCGGTTCCGGCCCGTGCGCTATCGAAACAATAGCTGCAACCCTATATCCGGCATGGGCTAGGGCCTGTTTTTGTCCCTAATTCGTAACAACCTGCCCGGCTTCCAGCGTGATGCGGCGCTCGCAGCGTGCGGCGATGCCGCGGTCATGCGTGACCAGCACCAGCGTGGTCCCGAGTTCCTTGTTGAGCTCGAACATCAGCGCCATCACGGTCTCACCGGTGGCAAAGTCCAGGCTGCCAGTCGGTTCGTCGGCAAGCAGCAGCGCCGGCTGCACCACGAAGGCCCGCGCCAGCGCCACCCGTTGTTGTTCACCGCCCGACAGCACCTTGGGATAGTGGCCGAGGCGTTCACCAAGGCCGACGCGTTTGAGCATCTCGGTGGCCTGGGCACGCGCGCTCTTGACACCGGACAGTTCCAGCGGAAGCATGACGTTTTCGAGCGCGTTCAGATTGCCCATGAGCTGGAAGCTCTGAAACACAAAACCGACTTTTTGCGCGCGCAAGGCGGCACGGTCGTCTTCGTTGAGCGCAAACAGGTCCTGGCCGGCCAGGTGCACCGTGCCCTGGGTGGGCGTGTCCAGCCCGGCAATGATGGACAGCAAGGTGCTTTTGCCCGACCCCGAAGCACCCACAATCGCCGCAGTCTCCCTGGCCGCCAGTGCGAAATGAATATCGCGCAAAATGGTCAGTGTGCCGGTCGAGTCACTCACGCTCTTGAAAACGTGCTCAACGGAAATAATTGAAGAGGGAGTCGACGCCGAAGCAGCGTCGTTCGGTACATTAACCGCGGATTCAAACATGTCAGCCTTGTCAGAAAACTTGAGATCAGACTTTACCAAGCTTGCCCGCGCTGCGGCTGTGTGGCTGGTAAAACCTTTGGGCGCGCTGCTGCTGGCCGTTTTCGCCGCTGGACCTTTTGTCGTCCACGCGCAGACCGCAACCCGCGCGACCTTGCTGATCGTCGGCGATTCACTGAGCGCTGAATACGGCCTCAAGCGCGGCACCGGCTGGGTGCCGCTGCTCGAAAAACAACTTGCTGCCGACAAAAAATCCGTGCGCGTGATCAACGCCAGCATCAGCGGCGACACCACTTCGGGCGGCCGCTCGCGCCTGCCGGCTTTGCTGGCCCAGCACAAACCGACGGTGGTGGTGATCGAGCTCGGCGGCAACGACGCCCTGCGCGGTCTGCCACTGGACATGACCGAGGCCAACCTGCTGGCGATGACGCAGGCCGCCAAAAAAGCCGGTGCCAAAGTGCTGTTGCTGGGCATGCAGGTGCCGCCCAACTACGGTGGCGCTTACGGCGCCACCTTCTCGGGGCTGTTCAGCAAGGTCGCCAAAGCCGAAAAAGTCGCGCTGCTGCCCTTCTTCCTCAAGGGTGTGGCGGATGTGGATGACGCGGTCGGCAACTTCCAGGCGGACCGCATCCACCCCAACGAGCAGTCACAAGCCAAAATGCTGGCCAATGTCTGGCCTGAATTGAAGAAACTCCTCCAGTGAGCCTGGAGCGCATCTCTGCCGAACAGGCGCTGGCCAGTCTGGCCGATTATTCCGATGTGATCGACGCTCGCAGTGAGGGCGAATACGCCGAAGACCACCTGCCCGGCGCCGTCAACTGGCCCAGCCTGAATGACGAAGAACGCAAGATCGTCGGCACACGTTACAAGCAGATCAGCCAGTTCGAAGCCAAGAAACTCGGTGCGGCACTGGTCGCCCAAAACATCGCGGCACACATCCAGCGCGAGGTGCTGGACAAGCCGCGCGAGTGGCAGCCGCTGGTGTATTGCTGGCGCGGCGGTAAACGCAGCGGTTCGCTGGCGCTGGTCCTGGATCAAATCGGCTTCAAGGTGACGCTGGTTGACGGTGGCTACAAGGCCTTTCGCGCCGCGCTGGTGGCCGACCTGCCGCAGCTGGCGGCACGGCATCAGTACCGCGTCGTCTGCGGCCCCACTGGCGCGGGCAAGACCAGGCTATTGCATGCGCTTGCCGCCCAGGGCGCGCAGGTGCTGGACCTGGAAGGCCTGGCAAACCACCGCAGCTCGGTGCTCGGCATGATTCCGGGCGTGGCGCAGCCGAGCCAAAAGGCTTTTGACAGCTTGGTCTGGGCCGCGCTGCGCAGCTTTGACCCGACGCGCCCTGTCTACATCGAAAGCGAAAGCAAAAAAGTCGGCAATGTCGCCGTGCCCGAAGGCCTGATCGCCGCCATGCGGGCCAGTCCCTGCCTGCGGTTGGACCTGGCTGAAGACGAACGCGTTGCGCTGCTGCTGGAAGACTATGATTTTTTTGTCAAGGACACCGCGTTTTTCTGTGATCGCCTGGGCGCGCTGACCGAGGCGCGCGGCAAGGACGTGGTGAGCGACTGGCAGACGCGGGCGAGCAGCGGCGATGTTGCCTCTGTGGTGCGCGAACTGCTGCTGCTGCACTACGATCCGGTTTACCTGCAATCGATGCGGCGCAACTTCACGCAGTACGAGACCGCCCAGGTGCTGGCGCCGGTCGACCACACTGCGGCGGCGATGAGTGTGGTGGCGCGCAGCCTGCTCGCGGCATAAACCACGCTTTATCCAGCGCCCAAGAAAAAAGCTCCGGGGGACAGGGTTGCTGTCCCGGCGGAGCCTTGGGGGCGGGGCTTGCTATCAAAAGTCTAGCTGCCTGCGCCCGTTCTGTAAGGGCTGGAGCCCGATTTCTTTCAAACTTTTTGCTGGTAGCGCAGTGGTCAGGCAGCAGGCTCGGCAGGTGGCACGCCGGCATCGCCGGGCTCGCCATCGGGCGTGTCGTCATCGGGCAGATCCGGCTTGCCTTCGGCCTTGCGTTTGAGTTTTTCCTCTTTTTTCTTCTTTTTGGCCAGCTCTTTCTGGCGTTTTTCGTAGGAATAATTGGGAGTTGCCACAGCGTGCTTTCTTCAGGAATATGTCCTAACTGTACTGCATCAGGGACAGCGCCTGGGCCAGGTCGGCCTGCAAGTCGGACAGTGCCTCCAGCCCAACAGAAAAACGCACCAGACCACCTTTATAGGGCCAGCCCGTGGTTCGAATCGCGGGCACGTCATAGGGCACACACAGGCTGATCGGGCCGGCCCAGCTGTAGCCGATGTTGAACAGTTTGAGGTTGTCGCAGAAAGCGTCCAGCGTGGTCTGGCTGTAGCCGGGCTTGAACACCGCGCTCAGCAGGCAGGCCGCGCCGGTGCAGTCGCGCTGCCAGGCCGCGTGCCCCGGCGAGCCAGGCAGCGCCGGGTGCAACACTGCCTCGATCTGCGCCTGCTGCTGCAGCCAGCCGGCCAGCGCACGCGTGGTGACATCTTGCGCCGCGTAACGCAAGGCGATGCTGTTCAGACCACGCAGCACCAATTCGGCATCGTTGCCGCTGACCCCGTAACCCACCCGCATGTGACAGGAATGCACCAACTGGTGCAGCGCCTCGTCGCGCGTGACCACCGAGCCCATCAGCACATCGGCGCCTCCGCTCGGGTATTTGGTCAGGGCCTGCACCGAGATGTCGGCACCGAGGTCAAAGGCGTTGAAGGCAATGCCCGCGCCCCAGGTGTTGTCCAGCGCCGTGACGATGCCCAGCGGATGGGCGTCCGCATGCGCCTTGACGACAGCCACCAGCGCCGGCAGGTCCGGGAACTCCAGCGTGATCGAACCCGGCGCTTCCAGCCAGACCAGCCGGGTATTTGCCGTCAGTTTCGCCGCCAGGTCGGGCGGCGACATCGCGTCGTAATAGGCAAAGCTCACGCCCCATGCGGTCAGTTCATTCTGCGCAAAGGCTTTGTTCGGGCCGTAGGCGTTGTCGGGAATCAGCACCTCGTCGCCGGCCTTGAGCAGCGCCATGTCGACCAGCGCCACCGCCGCCAGGCCGCTGGGCACCAAGGTGCAAAATTGCCCACCTTCCAGTGTGCAAATGCGCTCCTCAAGTGTGAAGGTGGTTGGTGTGCCGTGCAAGCCGTAGGTGTAGCCGGTCTTGTGTTTCCAATCGCGCTGGCGCAGGGCCGCAACGCTGGGGAAGATGATGGTGGAGGCTTTGTGGATGCCGGGCTGGACCGAATCAAAGTCGGCGGGCGGCTTGTAGCCGTGGTGGATCAGTTGGGTGGACTTGTCGCTCATGCAGCGATGTTAACGGCTGGGGATTTCTGCTGTCAGCGCCGGTGTGATGGCCTGACGGAATCGCGCTTATTCAATACGGGCCAACTGCCGCAGCCGAGGTATGCCTGAGACAGCAGGATCTGACTCCCCACTCCCAACCCCCCGCCCTTCCCTCGCCCCGCTGGGCGAGAGAAGGGAGCCTCATTTGGCCGCGTGCGCTGCGCTCGCGTGCACACATGACCGTTCATTGGGATTCGCGTCCTTGAAGCGCTGCGCGCTTCAAGGACTCCGGATTCTTTTCCCCGCATTGGTTGTTCTCCACCCGTCGGGCTGGGCCGAGGAGCGCAGGTAAAAGCGGATCAGGGATCGCGATTGTTTGAGGCACAGCCGAGTTCGAGCTCGACCCCATTTTCGGCGAGTACCGCAGGTTGCCTGGAGCGAAGCGAAGGGACCCAGACCATCGGGTCGCCTTTTTCTTTGCTTACTTTCTTTTTGGCGACGCAAAAAGAAAGTGAGTTGCTGCCGGGCAACCCCCGGCTCGTTGGCAGACCACCCGGCAGGAGCGAGCCAACATGGATCCCGGATCAAGTCTGGGATGACAGTCCGCAAGCGCGGGGGCTTAAATCTTCCACTTTTCCATGAGTTGCGCCGGACGCAGCGCGTCATAGCCTTCGAAGGGCTGATGAATCCACGGGTTGGTCGGCAGGAACTCGACCGAGTAATCCGGCTGGAAGGTGGACACGCCCTTGGTCCAGATCACCGCGCTGCGCAGCTCGGAAATCGGCTTGTAGTTGTTGCGCAGTTGGTCGATCACTGCGTTGAGCGTGTGGCCGGTGTCGGCCAGGTCGTCCACCAGCAGCACCCGGCCGGCGATCTCGCCTTGCGGCGTGGTGATGTAACGCGCGATGTCCAGCTTGCCCTGCAGCTTGCCGGCTTCGGCGCGGTAAGAGCTGGTGGACATGATGGCCAGCGGCTTGTCGAAAACGCGCGAAAGGATGTCACCGGGCCGCATGCCACCGCGGGCCAGGCACAGGATGGTGTCGAACTCCCACCCCGACTGGTAGACCTTGAGCGCCAGCTTTTCAATCAGGTTGTGGTACTCGTCATAACTGACATAAAGGTGTTTGCCGTCTTCGGTCAACATGAAAAATGCTCCTGATTTGATAGCTGGTTACGCAAGCCACTCATGGGCTGGTGGCCGATTTGACTATATTTTTTTGCAAACGCTCGGCTCAGGCCGCAAACGGGTCGCGCAGCAAGATGGTGTGGTCGCGGTCAGGGCTGGTGGAGATCATGTGGATGGGCACGCCCGTGACTCCCTCGATGCGTTGGAGGTAACGCTGGGCCGCCTCAGGCAACTTGTCGTAATCGGTAACGCCGACCGTGCTCTGGGTCCAGCCCGGCAGGCTTTCGTAGATCGGTTTGCAAGCGGCAATTTCTTCGGCGCCCATGGGCAGGATGTCGATGATGCGGCCATCGAGTTCGTAACCGGTGCACAGCTCCAGCGTCTTGATGCCGTCGAGCACGTCGAGCTTGGTGATGCACAGGCCGGACAGGCCGTTGACCTGGGCCGAGCGCTTGAGCAGGGCCGCGTCGAACCAGCCGCAACGCCGGCTGCGCCCCGTCGTCACGCCTTTCTCGGCGCCCACAGTGCTCATGTGGTAACCCGGTGTGCCCGGTGTTTCCCAATCAAGTTCGGTCGGGAAAGGACCGCCGCCCACACGGGTGCAGTAGGCCTTGGTGATGCCCAGGATGTAGTGCAACATGCCTGGCCCGACACCAGCGCCGGCCGCCGCATTGCCGGCCACGCAGTTGCTGGAGGTGACAAACGGGTAAGTACCGTGATCCACATCGAGCAGCGTGCCCTGCGCGCCCTCGAACAGCAGGTTGGCGCCGTCGGCGTTGGCGTCGTTGAGTTCACGCGAGACATCGGCCATCATGGGTTTGAGCAGTTCGGCGTGGCGCATGGCCTCGTCGTAGACCGGCTGAAATTCAACAGCAGGCGCATTCAAGTAGCCGGTCAGCACGAAGTTGTGCAAGTCCAGCAACTCACGCAGCTTGGCGGCAAAACGCTCGGGGTGTTTGAGGTCCTGCACGCGCAACGCGCGGCGGGCGATTTTGTCTTCATAAGCCGGGCCGATGCCGCGACCGGTAGTACCGATCTTCACGGTGCCGCCGGTTTCACGGCGGGTTTCGCGCGCCACGTCAAGCGCCACATGGAAGGGCAGGATCAGCGGGCAGGCTTCGCTGATGCGCAGGCGCGAGCGCACCTCGACACCGGCTTTTTCCAGACCCTCGATTTCCTCGAACAGCTTGGCCGCCGACAGCACCACGCCGTTGCCGATGTAACACTTGACGCCCGGACGCATGATGCCGCTGGGGATCAAATGCAGCGCGGTCTTGATGCCATTGATGACCAGCGTGTGGCCGGCGTTGTGACCGCCCTGAAAACGCACCACCCCCTGTGAGCTTTCGGTCAGCCAGTCCACCAGCTTGCCCTTGCCCTCGTCACCCCATTGGGTCCCCACGACCACCACGTTGCGGCCGGCGGTTGCGGCAGTTGTCTTTGTCATCTTCGTTTACTCGTTAAGAATGGATGGGAAATGCGGACGCGGGACGTCGATCAGGCCAGCGCTTTTGCAAGCAGCTGGACCTGCCACTGGCCGGCCAGGCTGACCAGCTCGCGGTCGCAATCGAATTCGTCGACTTCATGCTCATGGCCGGGCAGCACGCAGGCCACGGTTTCGCCGCCGGCGCGCAGTTTGGCAATGGCGGCGCGCAGGCCGGCATCTTCGCCCCAGGGGGCGCGAATCGCAGGCCGCTGCGGTTTGGGCAGCAGCACGCTGACCAGCTCCTTCAGGTCCAGGCTGAAGCCGGCCGCCGGGCGATTGCGACCGAACACCGCGCCGACCTCGTCGTAACGGCCGCCGCGCACCAGCTCGGCGCCCTGCCCGCCGTCACGCGGGCCATGGCCGTAGATGGCAAACCGGGTACCGCTGTAATAGGCATATCCGCGCAGGTCGGCCAGGTCGAAGGCAATGCGCACCGGACCGGCCAGCGCCTGCACATGGGTCGCCAGCCATTTCAGGTTCTGCAGCGCCTTCAGCGCTTCGGGCACCGCCTTGAAGGCTTTTTCAGCCTCGGCCAGCACCTTGTCGTCGCCATACATCTGCAGCAGCGCCAGCAGGCCCTCGCGTGCCGCCGCCGGCAGCTCGCCATTGAGGCTGGACATCAGGCTGGACAGCTCGCTGGCGTCCTTGACAGCCAATGCAGCGTGGATGCGCGCCAGCATGATCGGACTGACCTTCGCGCCGGCCAGCAGGCTGCTGACAATACGCACATCGGCCATGTCAACAGAAAGTTGCGTGACGCCGGCCGCGTTCAGGCCTTCCAGCGCCAGCAACTGCGCTTCCAGGTCGGCCTCGAGTCCGGCGTGGCCGTAGATTTCGGCGCCGAACTGCAGCGGCTCGCGCGTGGCATGTGGGTGGTCGGCACGGGTGTGCAGCACCGGGCCGCAGTAACACAGACGCGCCACACCCTGACGATTGAGCAGGTGGGCGTCGATACGCGCCACCTGCGGCGTGGTGTCGGCGCGCAGGCCCAGGGTGCGGCCGGAAAGCTGGTCCACCAGCTTGAAGGTCTGCAGGTCCAGCGCTTCACCGGTGCCGGTCAACAGGGATTCGAGGTGTTCGAGCAGCGGCGGCATGACCAGCTCGTAGCCGTAGCTGCGCGCTGTGTCGAGAAACAAACGGCGCAGCTCTTCGATGTGACGCGCCTCGGAGGGCAGGACATCGGCAATTTGATCCGGCAATTGCCATGATGACGACCAAGCGGGCATGTATTTATCGTGCGCTGTTAAAAACAGGATTTTACCGGGCTTGGGGGCGGTTTTCGGCCGGGCGAAGGCCCGATGCGCGATGCGGGTGCAAATAGCTGGCGAGAACTGTCTTCGCTAGAGCAGAAACGCCAACCAAATCCCGCCGGCAATCATGCTGCACAGCCCAAAAAAACGGATCTGCCCATTGCTCATGGTCAGAATCTGTTCAAACATGCGGCGCCAGCCGCCGGGTGAGAGAAAAGGAAACAAACCTTCCAGGACCAGCAGGCACGCCAGCGCGAGCCAGAGCGTGCTGCTGTCCAAGAAATTACTTTTTCGCGGGCGCTGCGCCGGCGCCGGAGCCCCGCATGGCCTTGAAGAATTCCGACGAAGGATCGATCACCATCACGTCGCTTTTCTTGGCAAAGCTGGCCTTGTAGGCATCCAGGCTGCGGTAGAACTGGGCGAACTGCGGGTCGCGGCCGAAGGCCTCGTTATAGACCGATGCGGCCTGACCGTCACCCTCACCCTTGATCTTCTGGGCATCGCGGTAGGCGTTGGCAATCGTGACCTCGCGCTGGCGGTCTGCATCGGCGCGAATTTTCTCGCCTTCGGCCGCGCCGGTGGAGCGCAGCTCGTTGGCCACGCGTTTACGCTCGGCCTCCATGCGGCGATAAACCGATTCGGTGATGGCCTCGACATAATCGACGCGTGTGATCCGCACATCAACCACATCCACGCCCCAAGGCTTGGCGCCGCGCACCACCTGCAGCACTTCGGTCTTGACATCGGCCATCAGCGCCTCGCGCTTGAGGGACAACAAATCCTTCACCGTGCGCTTGTTGATTTCCTCCTGGAAAGCATTGCGCACCACGCGGTTGAGCTGGTTGGCCCCGGCCCGCTCGTCCAGCCCGACGTTGCGGATGTATTCCGACGGATCGGTGATGCGCCAGCGCACATACCAGTCAATCACCACGCGCTGCTTCTCGGCGGTCAGCATCGGTTCGGCATCGGTACTGTCGAGTGTCAGCAGACGCTTGTCGATATAGGAGACGTTTTGGAAAGGCGGCGGCAACTTGAAGTTCAGGCCCGGCTCGGTAATGACTTCCTTGATCTGTCCGAGCGCATAAATCACGCCGAACTGGCGCTGATCAACGACGAACAACATGGAACTGGCCAGTGCAAGCAGCACCAGCAGGGATGAGGCGATAAATCCAACTCTGTTCACGATCTTGTCCTCTTAACGGGTATCGCGGTCACGGGTGCGTGCTGCATCCCGGACGCGTGAATCAACAGTACTGGCAGGCACGCCAGAGTTCAAGGGCACGCTGGCCACACCTGGCAACGTGGTGGCATCGCTGCTCGCCGCCGGACCGCTCTGTGCCGACTGTTGCATGATCTTGTCCAGCGGCAAGTACAACAGGTTGGAGCCCTGCTTTGACTCCACCAGCACCTTGGTCACGTTGGTATAGACCTGCTGCATGGCATCGGTGTACATGCGGTCGCGGGTCACCTGCGGCGCTTTTTGGTACTCGGTCAGCACCGAGCGAAAGCGCTGCGCATCACCCTCGGCCTGCGCCACGATGCGGGCCTTGTAGGCTTCAGACTCCTCCTTCAGGCGCGATGCGGAACCCACGGCTCGCGGGATCACGTCATTGGCGTAAGCCTGGGCTTCGTTCTTGGCACGTTCGCGCTCCTGACCGGCCTTGAGCACATCGTCAAACGAGGCTTGTACCTGCTCGGGCGGGCGCACACCGCTTTGCTGCAGGTTGATGCCGACCACTTCCACGCCAACCTTGTAGCGGTCCAGGATGGTTTGCATCAGCACCCGCACACGCGGCCCGATCTGGTCGCGCTCTTCGGCAAGGGCCGAGTCCATTTTCATCTTGCCGACCACTTCACGCACGGCGGTTTCGGCGGCTTGCACTACAGCGCCTGCCGGATCCTTGCTTTCAAACAGATAAGCACGCGCATCGCTGAGGCGGTACTGCACGGCAAACTTGATCTCGACAATGTTTTCGTCTTCGGTCAGCATCGCCGATTCTCGCAACCCTGTCGCCTTGATGATGGTGTCGCGACCAACATCGACCGATCGAATCTGCGTGACCACCACCATCTCATGGCGCTGTACCGGGTACGGCAGGCGCCAGTTGAAACCTGCGCCCACCGTCGATTTGTACTTGCCGAACTGGGTAATCACCGCCTGCTGACCCTCTTGCACGATGAAAAACCCGGTGCCCAGCCAGATCAGTACCGCCACGGCAGCGATCAGGCCGACGCCGATACCGGCGCTTTTCATGTCAGGCTGGAAGCTGCCAGGGCCGCCACTGCCACCGCCACCCCCCATGCCGCCGGTCCCTCGGGTGCGCTGGCCGGACTTGTTGCCGCCAAACAGACCGCCGAGCTTGCGGTTGAAATCACGCCACAGTTCATCCAGATCCGGGGGTCCCTGGTTGGGGCCCTGGGGCTGAGGGCGATTCGGCGCCGGTGGTTTGGCTGGCGCCGGCTCATCACGTCCAGCCTCTGGTTTGTTCTCGTCCGGACCCGCCTTGTTGTCGTCGTCGCGGCCCCAGCGGGGATCGTTCAGATTGAACATTCCCCGCAAGCGTTGCCCCAGTCGGGCCGGAAGGGTCGTCAGTGTCTGTAGCACAGGGTTCAGGTTCATGGAATCAGGCTCATTTTTTTATTACTCCGACATTGTGCCTAATCAGGCGACAGCCTCACTGATTTGGGGGGTATCTTCGGCCGGCGGCAGCGCGGCATGCCGGGCCAGCAACTCGCGGAGCAAAGGCAAGCCCTCGCCGCTTTGGGCACTGACAAACACACGCTCGACGCGTTGACCGGTATCGGAAAACGCGTCCTTGACCTCGAAGCTGTCACTCAGTTGCAGTGGCCAGCGGGATTTTTCAAGGGCATCAAGCTTGTTGAACACCAGAATCTGCGGCACATCAGCCGCGCCGATTTCCGCCAACACGCGCTGTACCTGCTCGATCTGCTCCAGATGATCCGGGTTGGCGCCATCCACCACATGGATCAGCAAGTCCGCATCGGCGGCCTCCTGCAAGGTAGCGGCGAACGCGTCGATCAGGCCGTGCGGCAGGTCGCGGATAAATCCCACGGTATCGGACAGTGAGACCGAGCGCGCGGCATCGCCCAGATAAAGCTGCCGCGTGGTGGTGTCCAGTGTGGCAAACAACTGGTCGGCCGCGTAGGCACGCGCCTTGACCAGCGCATTGAACAAGGTGGACTTGCCCGCGTTGGTGTAACCCACCAGCGAGACTGTGAAGGCATTGCGCCGCTCACGCTGGCGGCGCTGGGTTTGCCGCTGCTTCTTGACCTTGGTGAGGCGTTCCTTGGTGCGCTTGATGGACTCGCCGATCATGCGTTTGTCGAGCTCAATCTGCTTTTCGCCCGGACCGCCGCGCACACCGGCGCCACCAGTTTGTCGCTCCAGGTGGGACCAGCGCCGGACCAGGCGTGTGGACAGGTACTGCAGGCGCGCCAGCTCCACCTGCAGCTTGCCCTCGTGGCTGCGCGCGCGCTGGCCAAAAATTTCAAGAATCAGCAAGGTGCGGTCATTGACCGGAAGACCCAGCACCCGCTCCAGGTTGCGCTGCTGAGCCGGACTCAGGGACTGGTCGAACAGGATTTCGCTCGCGCCGGTTTCCAGGGCCAGCATCTTGATCTCGTCGGCCTTGCCACTGCCGATGAACAGCGCCGCATCGGGTGCGCGGCGCCTGCACACCACGCGCGCAACCGGTTGCAGGCCGGCGGTCTGGGCCAGCAGGCCCAGCTCTTCCAGGCCGGCATCAAAATTGGGAACGCCCAGATCAACCCCGACCAGGATGGCCAGGGGGGGCGATGTTACGGGGGTGTCCAGAGGCCTCAGCTGGCTGGGCTTTCCGGAGCTTCGGCCGCTGCGAAGTTGACGGCGCGACCGGGAACAATGGTCGAGATCGCGTGTTTGTAAACCATCTGGGTGACGGTGTTGCGCAGCAGCACAACGTACTGATCGAAAGATTCGATCTGGCCCTGAAGCTTGATGCCGTTGACGAGGTAAATCGACACAGGCACATGCTCACGACGCAAAGTGTTGAGGAAAGGGTCCTGCAACAGCTGACCTTTGTTATTGCTCACGATATTTTCCGTGTTCAAGAGTTGATAGAACTTGACCTTACCACAGGCCATTCGCCGTTAACGTAGGTCTAAGCCGAATCTTTGTCGGCAAAAGGGTTGCTCGACGATTTCATCTGGATGCGCAACGGTGTGCCAACCAGTTCGAACTCCTTGCGAAAACGCCCTTCCAGGAAGCGCTTGTAGGCGTCTGTCACATGTTCGAGCGAATTGCCGTGGACGATGATGATGGGCGGGTTCATGCCGCCCTGGTGGGCATAACGCAGCTTGGGGCGGAACATGCCGGCCCGCTGCGGGCTCTGGAACTGCACCGCCTCCAGAAGCAGCCGGGTCAGCACCGGGGTGGACATCTTGCGGTTGGCCGAGGCGTGGGCCTGGACGATGGATTTCCAGACCGGGCCCAGACCCTGGCGCTTGATCGCGGAGATGTTGTGGATGGACGCAAATTTCAGGAAAGACAGGCGGGTCTCAACCGAGCGCTCCAGCGTCTCACGTTGGTAACTGTCCACCGCGTCCCACTTGTTGACCGCCAGCACCACGGCGCGGCCGCTTTCCAGGATGTAGCCGGCAATGTGGGCATCCTGGTCGGTGACGCCCTGAGTCGCGTCCAGCAAAAGCAGCACCACATTGGCGCTTTCAATGGCCTGCAGGGTCTTGACCACGGAGAACTTCTCGATGGCCTCGAACACTTTGCCCTTGCGGCGCAGACCGGCGGTGTCGATCAGCTCGAATTTCTGGCCGGCTTTTTCAAAGGGCACCGAAATCGCGTCGCGCGTCGTGCCCGGCTGGTCAAACGCCACCAGGCGCTCTTCACCAAGCCAGGTGTTGATCAGCGTCGATTTACCGACATTGGGCCGGCCGGCGACGGCGAGCTTGATCACGGTCGGGTCAGCGGGTTCGCCCTCCTCGTCCGGATCCGGCAGATTCAGGGGCGCGAGCGCCATATCCACCAGCGTGCGCATGCCCTGGCCATGGGATGCGGACACGGCAAGAACTTCACCCAGGCCGAGCTCGAAAAACTCGGACAGTTGCACCCCTTCGGTCATGCCTTCTGCCTTGTTGGCCGTCAGCACGGTCGGTTTGCCGAGCTTGCGCAAATACTTGGCAATTTCGTGGTCCTGGGCGTTCACGCCAGCGCGAGCATCCACCACAAACACCACAACGTCGGCCTCTGCCACCGCCTGCCGGGTCTGCTTGGCCATTTCCTTGTAGATGCCGTCGACGGCCTTGGGCTCGAAGCCGCCGGTATCAATGACGATGAACTCCTGAGAGCCCAGGCGGCCGTTGCCGTAATGGCGGTCCCGCGTCAAGCCGGCGTAGTCAGCCACAATCGCATCGCGCGACTTGGTCAGCCGGTTAAAAATCGTCGATTTGCCCACATTGGGGCGACCGACCAGGGCGAGAACAGGTTTCATCACTACGTTTCACAGCCCATCAGGCTGGTTGGAATCACTCGGGAGCAAAGCCGTACACATTGCCGGAACGCGTCACCGCGACCAGCGTGTTGGCGGCCAGCACCGGAGCAGCCGCCACTGGCGAGCCGTCGGTGCTCAGGCGGTTCATCAAGGAGCCGTCGACACGCGACAGCAGGTGAATAAAACCGGCTGAATCGCCAATGGCGATGGAGCGTCCCACCACCACCGGTGAGGTCAGGCTACGGTAACGCAGACGGTCCGTGTTCCAGGCACTTTCACCATCAGCGCGGCGCCAGGCCAGCACCCTGCCGTCGGCTTCGGTGCCAAACACCAGACTGTCATCACCATCCACGCCCTGGGCGCCGTTGGCGGGTTTGCTCCACAGCAAGGTGCCGCGCCCGGCATCGACGCAGCCGACGCTGGCCTGGAAGGCCCTGGCGCACACGGTGTTGCCGTTGCGGCTGACCGTGCCGACGAGGTCCACCAGCCGTTCCACATCATTGATGCCGCGCGGCGAGGCAATCGGTGCTTCCCAGCGGATGCTGCCATTGAGCGGGTTCAGCCCGGTCAGCCGGCCGGCCAGGCCCACCACCAGCGTGTCGCCGACGGCCAGCATGACACCAGACTGACGCAGCACCAACGGCTCGCTCGGACGCTGCTGGGTCCAGAGCTTACGCCCGGTTTGGCCGTCAAAGGCATTGACCGACCGGTCGGCGGCCAGCACAAAAACCCGTCCACCCGCGACAAATGGTGCACTGAAAGCCTGCGCCGCCAGCTTCTGGCGCCAGACTTCGCGGCCGCCAGCAAGGGCCACCACTTCGTTGCCGCGCGTGACCACAGCGGCCAGTTTGCCGTCGCTGCCGACACCGGCGGCAATCGGCGTGCCGATGTTGGTACGCCAGAGGTCGCGCCCGGTGCGGGCGTCGAGCGAGGCCACCGTGCCGTCTGCGCTGGCGACCACCACCGTGTCGCCCGCCACCTCGACTTCGAGCGGGAAACCGACTTCACCGATGCGCGCAGTCCAGGCTTGCCGCACCGGCACCAGCGCAACCACCGGCTGCAATTCGGCCGGCTGCGGTTTCTTGACAGAGCTGCCAAAGAATCCACTGAACATTGAGCAACCGGATAACATTGCTATTAAAATAATAGCTGCTGGCGCTTTACCAGCATGGGCCAGAGGCCTGAAAGACTTGAGAATCACGGCTTGACCTCCGGTGCGGACGCGGGAGAAGCTGCAGCGGCTGCTGCAGGGACGGACAATGCCGCTGACGGATTGATACCGAGCGCATTGAGTTTGACTTCGACGAGGCGCCGGTACTCAGTGCGCTCGTCCATGCCTTTGTAAGCTTTTTCGTATTCAGTTTTGGCTTCGGCTTTTTTGCCTTGCGCAAGCAGGATGTCGCCACGCCGGTCTGCCACCAGCGCCGTGAAATCTTTGGGGAAGGCGCCCGACAACTGCTGCAGCGCTTCGTCATAGGCCTTGGCTTCGAGCAACACACCGGCCAGCCGCAACTTGGCAATCGCCTGGTAACCTTCATCGGCACTTTTGCCGGCCACCCAGCTCAGGGCGGCCTTGGCGCCGTCGATGTTGCCCTTGTCGTAATAGGTCTTGGCGGCAAGCAGCCCCGCCTGTTGCGCAAAAGCCGTGCCGCCGAACTTGTCCTTCATGTCGGCCAGCGAGCGGTCCAGGCGGCTCGCGTCCCCGGACGTGGCGGCGCGCTCCACCTCGTCGTACATGACGGCGGCCTGTGCCTCCTGGCTGCGCTGCCAGTACTGGTAACCGTTCCATGCGGCAAAGCTGCCAAAAATGGCGATCAAACCCCAGGTGATCAGGTTGCCGTATTGCTTCCAGAAGTGCTTGAGCTCGTCAAGCTGCTCCTGTTCTTCCAAATCGAGATGTTTTGCCATAAAGCGCTTCTTGTTCTGTCCAGTAGATGTGTGGTTGCCCAGCAGGGAGTATTGATTGTAGGGTGCGTGTCAGGCGGCGCTGCGCAGCCCCTGCGCCCAGGAGGCAATCGCGTCGAGCGGCTGCAGGACCTGGCCCTGCACCCCGTCGCTCTTGTCTCCGCGCAAAGCCTTGACGGCCACGCAGCCCTCAGCCAGCTCGGCCTGACCAAAAATCAACGCAAAACGCGCGCCGCTGCCATCGGCTTTCTTGAACTGGGACTTCATGCCGCCCATGCCCTCTGCGTTGCCGGCATGCATCTGCACGCTGACACCTTCGGCGCGCAAGGCCTGCAGCGCGCGCGAGGCGGCGGGCCAGGCCGCCGCGTCGGGAATGATGGCGTACGCATCCGGCACCGGCAGTTCAATCGCCGCGCCCTGCTCCTTGATGAGTTCCAGCACACGCTCGACGCCGAGCGCCCAGCCCACCGCAGGCGCGGCCTTGCCACCCATCTGTTCGATCAGATAGTCATAACGGCCGCCCGCGCAAATCGTGCCCTGGGCACCGAGCCGGTCGGTCACAAACTCGAACACCGTCAGGTTGTAGTAGTCGAGGCCGCGCACCAGCCGGTGGTTCAGGGTCCAGGGCACCGCATTGGCGTCGAGAATGGCTTTCAGCCCTTCAAAATGCGCGAGTGATTGGGGCCCGAGAAAATCAAGCAGGCGTGGCGCACTGTCCACGACAGTTTTCATCGCCGGGTTTTTGGTGTCGAGGATACGCAGTGGGTTGCTGTGAAGGCGCCTGCGTGCCTCGTCATCGAGCAGGTCAGCATGTTGCTCCAGGTGGGCAATCAGTTCGGCGCGATGCTGCGCACGTTCTTCGGGTTGACCCAGGCTGTTGATCTCCAGCCGCCAGTCGTGCAGCCCAAGTTCTTTCCAGAGTGCCGCCGCCAGCAGGATCAGTTCAGCGTCGACATCGGGGCCAGCAAAGCCCAGCGCCTCAGCGCCGATCTGATGAAACTGGCGATAGCGCCCGCGCTGCGGACGCTCGCGGCGAAACATCGGCCCCATGTAATACAGGCGTTTGCCGCCCTCGTACAGCAGGTTGTGTTCGGTCACCGCGCGCACCACGCTGGCGGTGTTTTCGGGCCGCATGGTGAGCTGGTCAAACTTGCCATCCTTGTCGGCACGGTCGTCGAAGGAATACATTTCCTTCTCGACGATGTCGGTGACCTCGCCAATGCCGCGCACAAACAGCTGGGTGTGCTCCAGAATCGGTGTGCGGATATTGCGGTAGGCATAACGCCCCATCAGCGAACGGACTTTTTCTTCCAGCCATTCCCAGCGCGCCGAATCGGGCGGCAATATGTCGTTCATGCCTTTGACGGCAGTCAGTTTTTCAGCCACGGGGTTTCTTATTGATCTTTTCGAAATACACGACAGTGAATTGGACGGTTCTCACCCTCGCCCTTTGGGAGAGGGCCGGGGTGAGGGATTGAGCGTTCCGACTGTCATGCGTTTTGAAACGCTCAATCAGCGGCTTGGGCGACTTGCGTGCCAAAGCGCTTTTCAATGTAGTTTTCGACAATGACCCGGAACTCCTGCGCAATGCGGTCACCGCGCAGGGTCACACTTTTTTCGCCGTCGATATAGACCGGTGCGGCTGGCGCCTCACCAGAGCCCGGCAGGCTGATGCCGATGTCGGCATGTTTGCTCTCGCCCGGTCCGTTGACGATACAGCCCATCACGGCCACCTTCATCTTCTCGACGCCAGGGTATTTCTCGCGCCAGACCGGCATCTGGGCGCGCAGGAAGTCGTCAATTTCCTTGGTCAGTTCCTGGAAAGTGGTGCTGGTGGTGCGGCCGCAGCCGGGACAAGCCGTCACGCTGGGCACAAAGCTGCGCAGGCCCAGCGCCTGCAGGATTTCTGAGGCGACGACCACTTCCTGGGTGCGTGCTTCACCGGGCTGCGGCGTCAGTGAGACACGGATGGTGTCGCCGATGCCCTCCTGCAGCAGCACCGCCAGGGCCACGCTGGAGGCCACCGTGCCCTTGGTGCCCATACCGGCCTCGGTCAGGCCCAGATGCAGGGCGTAACGCGAGCGTTTGGACAGCTCGCGGTACACCGAAATCAAATCCTGCACGCCGCTGACCTTGCACGACAGGATGATCTGGTTTTTGTCCATGCCCATTTGTTCGGCCAGCACGGCGGAATCAATGGCCGAGGTGATCAGGGCTTCGTACATCACCTGTTTGGCGTCCCAGGGCTGGGGGCGGCGGCTGTTCTCGTCCATCAGGCTGGCAAGCAGCTCCTGATCGAGGCTGCCCCAGTTGACGCCGATACGCACCGGCTTGTTCCAGCGCACGGCCGCCTCGATCATCTGGCCGAACTGCCGGTCGTGTTTGTCGCCCTTGCCCACATTGCCGGGGTTGATGCGGTATTTGGACAAGGCCTCGGCGCAGGCCGGGTAATCGGTCAGCAGGCGGTGGCCGTTGTAGTGAAAGTCGCCCACCAGCGGCACATCAATGCCCATGCGGTCGAGTTGCTCGCGCACATAAGGAACGGCCTGCGCCGCCTCCGGTGTATTGACGGTGATACGAACCATCTCCGAACCGGCCAGCGCGAGCTCCTTGACCTGGATCGCGGTGCCGATCGCATCAACGGTGTCGGTGTTGGTCATGGACTGCACACGCACCGGCGCATCGCCGCCCACCGTGACCACGCGCGAGCCCCAGACCACCCGCGCCTGTGAAGACACACGTGCCTTGGGCGCAGCCGAGTCAATCGGTAAACAGGCAACCATTATTTCACCTCGAACCGTGCGACATTGTCTTTGGCGACCGCGCCCAGATCAAACGGTCGGCCGCGCACCTGCACCTGCGTGGCATCAGCCCGGCCGACCACAGCAGCCAGCGGCAACATGCCCGACGCACCGGCCACCTCACCGGCGGCCAGCGTGCGGCGCAAAACCACCACCCCTTTGGCATCCGTGACTTCCACCCAGGATTCACCTTTGGCCGTGAACACGATGGTGCCCGTGCTTGCCGCTGCGGAGGGGGCAGTTGCCTGCGCAGTGGCGGGAGCCGGCGCATCAGCGGGGCTCGCAGCCGTCACTGAAAGCACGGAGCCTGCCGCCAAACCGGGTGCCATCGCGGGCGCGGCAGGCATGACTCCCGCTGCAGCCGCCGCCACAACCGGACTTTCCGATAACGCAGGGCTCTGACTTTCCTGCACCTGCGCAGGCGACGCCAGGACACTGGCCGACACCGCTTGTGGGGTGACTGCAGAGGGGTTGGCCAGCGGCTGGGCCGCCATCTCCTGCTGCTGGACGGCCGGCAAAAAGATCATGACCAAGGCACCCAGCAACAGCAGCAGCCCGGCAAGGACCGCAGGCCGGGACACCTGCGCCCACACAGAGGGGCCAGGCCCATCACTTGGGGAGCGAAATGGCGTGTTGATGCTGGTCTTCTGGTAATCGAGGCGTGGCTTGCCGGTTTGCGGCAAAAGCGCCAGCACCGGGCCAGCATCCAGTTTGAGTGTGCGGCAAACGCTGGAGGCCAGGGCACGCACAAAAACCGCATCCGGCAGCAAGTCCAGCCGGTCAGACTCCAGTGCTTCAAGTTTTTTGACCGGCACCTTCAGCGCGACAGCCAGGGCAGCAATGTGCAGGCCAGCCGCCTCACGCGCCTGTCTGAGCAGGGTTCCCGCACTGTCGGCCGGCGCTGGCGACTCGTCTCGCGCAATCTCCGCCATCGGCATGGCGGAGCTGCCTGGCCGCTGGACAACAAATTCACTCATTGAAGGCTCCTCTGTCATAAGCGGCTGCCTCGCGCGATGCACCGTAGCGTTTTCTCAATTGATCAGCCAACTGAAGCATGGCCTCCCGATCACCCAGCCCGCGCTCTACTTTGACACCGAGCCAGAGGGTTTCCGCGTTCGCCAGATCGCTGTTGTTCAGCCGGCGAATGTAAAACTGCGCACGTGTGAGGTCTCCACGCTGAAACAGCAGGTTGGCCAGGTTGTAGCCGGTCAAGGGATTTCCGGCGTCGAGTTCATAAGAACGCAACAAACTGCGTTCGGCTTGCGCCACCTGCCCCGCGCGCAACTGGCAAATACCGAGTGTCATCAGTGTTTTAGGCTGCCCGCCGTAGCCGGGCGCGGCAATTGCGCGTTCAAACATGGCCGAAGACTCACCGTATTTTGCTTGCTGGCAAAGCAGCCAGCCATAGTTGTGCATCACATCGCCATCGCGCGGATTGAGCGCCAGGGCGCGGCGAAAACTTTCATCGGCCAGCGCGTTGTCGTTCAGGCGCATGTAGACCAGGCCGCGCAGGTTGTGGGCATCGGCAAAGGTCGGGTCGGCCGCCAGCGCCTGCTTGAGTTCATCAAGCGCCACATTGGTCTGGCCTTGCTGGAAATAATTGGCAGCAAGTTCCAGGCGAATACGCGCGCGCCTGCGGCCATCTGTTTCGTCCGACTCGGTCATGATCTCGGCGCGCCCGCCAGGCCCGGACACGCCTCCCGGATTGGCGGCACAGCCAGCCAGCACCACGGCCACCCAGCAGGCGGAAAGCCAGATCACGCCACGGACAAGCTTCATACATCGACCCCCTTGGAGACTACCTTGATGCCCTTGAGCATACCCTGCCGCTGTGACGCCATGCGTTGTTGCACACCGGTGCGGTCCTGCACATCGCCGGCCAATTGGCCGCAGGCCGCATCGATATCGTCGCCGCGCGTCTTGCGCACCGTGGTCACCATGCCCGCATCGATCAGAATCTTCGCAAAAGCCATCACCTGCGGCATGCTGGAGCGCTTCAGTCCCGAAGCAGGGAAGGGGTTGAACGGTATCAGGTTGAACTTGCACGACAGACCGCTCACCGAATGTTTTTTCATCAGATCCACCAGTTGCCGCGCGTGTTCGGCCTGGTCGTTGACGCCATCGAGCATGCAATATTCAAAGGTAATGAAGTCACGCGGTGCGGCGCTCTGATAGCGACTGCAGGCATCAAGCA
>Ga0308009_10000476_pt1 | contig 29445 bp, 22 predicted proteins | sample Neamet127_FD_203134 | JGI IMG/M metagenome (GOLD analysis project Ga0308009, IMG submission 203134) | Marine microbial communities from water near the shore, Antarctic Ocean - #127 | ecosystem: Environmental > Aquatic > Marine > Unclassified | place: Southern Ocean | collected 2014-07-24
TGCAACGACCAGCTGGCAGCGATCTGCTCTTGCCCGTAAGAATCGAATAAACCCGCACTATTTATAGTGAGTTGAGAAACTCCATCATGGCAGCGTTGGTCTCAGCAGGCGCTTCCTGCTGAACCCAATGACCAATCTCAGGAATCAACACCACATCGCGCAAGTCTTCCGTCGCTCGCGATATCGTAGCTGTCAGTCTTTCCTCGTCAGCGCCCGCGATCACGCTATCGCGCGAACCGGCAATAAATAACACCGGAACCTTAATTGTTGCGCCCTCTAGATGTTCCGTGATTTCCCAGTTGCGATGAAAATTACGATAGTAGTTCAAACCGCCGCGAAAACCGGCATTTTCGAACTGTGAGACAACGTAATCAAGATCTTCTTGACGAAGCCAGATGGGCAACGCCTTTGCTGCGCCTAACCGCCCTATCCAGCCCCCAGCAGATCGATGCGAGTCGGTAATTGTGGCCGGCTCTCTTGGGCCCCTGGGTGATAGATAGAGTCGGCTTATCAAACCACGCGGATCCGCATCGTATTCAGCCTCCGCAACTCCGCCCGGTTCGTTGTGATAGAGAATATAAAAGAAGTTCTCGCCGAAAGTTTCACGCCAACTTTGCATGGGCGACTGCGCTACCCGACCCCCATAGGGCACGCTCATAGCTATCAACGCGGTGAAGCGAGAAGGATGCAGGAGGACAGTACTCCAGGCCACGATTGCACCCCAGTCATGACCAACCAAGATCGCAGTCTCTTCACCCAATGCATCCAGAATGCCTACTAAGTCTCCAGCCACGTGAACGACGTCATAGTCATCGACAGCGGCGGGTTTGTCGCTCTCTCCATAGCCTCGCATGTCCGGTGCCACCACGTGATAGCCCGCATCAGCCAGCATGGTTATCTGATGCCGCCATGAATACCAAGACTCAGGCCAGCCATGCGCCAACAAGACCAGCGGTCCCGTCCCTGCCTCCGCGATGCGCAGTGTTATTCCATTGGACTGAATAAATCGAAATGTTACCCCTGCCACCGGTGACTCCGTACTCACGTCGCTATCTCCTTGTTGTGCCAATAGTTGTCCTGATAATGCGCTGTGTAGAACCATTGAGGCAGCAACAACTCTGCCAAAAGCCTTTATTGCATTGGTTGTCGTCCAAATCATCCTGCATACTCCACAGCTACCAAGGCTTTCGGGGGTATAGCAAGACTAACATGCTCGCAGTTGACTTCACCACGTCAAGGGCGTTTCAATGAGATAACTATTTCTAATTAAGTACAAGGGCGCGCCCAGTGAAAGAAAATGATGTGCTGTATATGGAAAGGACTCGCAACTTCTATCGTGCGCAGGGTTACACCAAAGATTATCGATGGGCAAACCATGATGATGCGCCATTCATCAACCTCGATAAGCCGCTGAATGAATGCACTGTAGCTGTTATCACGACAGCCATGCCAGATACCGAAAAGGGACGCACCCAGCGTCAGGTGTATTCCTGTCCTATTGATCCAATGCCATCATCAATGTACACCGATGACTTGTCTTGGCATAAGAGCATGACTCATACCAATGATGTTTCCTCTTTCCTACCCTTGTCGCAACTTAGGCGTTGCGAAGCAGATGGACTTATTGGCAAACTCGCAGACCGTTTTCATACAGTCCCAACCGAGTACAGCCAACGCAATACTGTCGAGAACGATGTGCCGGAAATTTTGACACGCTGCCAACAGGACTCCATCGACGTTGCCATCTTGGTACCGTTGTGACCTGTCTGCCATCAGACCGTGAGTCTGTTAGCACGTCATCTAGAGAGTAATGGAATCATAACGTTAATCATCGGCTCAGCCATCGACATCGTCGAACACTGCTCAGTAGCACGCTACTTACATACGGATTTCCCACTAGGTAATCCATGCGGCATACCCTATGACGAAGAAATGCAGTTACAAATAATGCAGCAGGGATTAGCTCTCATCGAGAAGGCTGAGCATCCCCGGACCACTGAACGCACGCCGTTTTCATGGAAGGACGATGTCTGGCGAGGCGACTACTCACGTGTCGATGATAGCAACACAGAAGAACTGCGCCTGCGAGGCGAGCGTCGTCGACAGCAACAGATTGCTGACAAAGCAGCCGGGCTATCGCGCGCTGCCATGATCTCAGAAAGCTAAATCAAGTACATCCCAATGCACAACATAAAAAGAAGAGGCACTTATCATGAAAATTATTATTCGAAGTTCTCGCTTGGTGTTCGCCGTGCTGCTGCTGTTAACAAACTCGATAATTAGCACGGTGTTTGCACAGCAATCTGAAGTACGAATTTTCAATACAGTTAAGACCAAACTGGCCGCTGGCATTCAAGTTGTTGGAGGCACAGTATCGACGCCAGATCCTGATATCTATTGCGCCATGGCCAACTCAGGTTATGACTATATCTGGATCGAGATGCAGCATAGCCACCTCGGTTACACCGATGTCGCTAGAATGATCTGGGCTTGCAAGGATGCCCCTGCCATCCCCTTTATCAGAGTGCCCGATGCTACCCAGGGCGATATTCAGAAGGCGGTAGATATAGGCGCGCTAGGAATCATAGTGCCCATGGTGGATACCGCCGAGAAAATGGAACGGGCAGTGCGTTTTGCAAAATACCCACCCATTGGCAGGCGAAGTCAGGGCGGCGGGCAATACGGTGCACTCTGGGGCAGGGACTATCGCGCTGCCGCCAACGACAACATCATGATTATCGCAATGATCGAAACTGAAGAAGGCACCGCCGCCGCCGATGAGATTGCAAACGTAGATGGTGTCGACATGGTATTCGTGGCGAGCTCTGACCTAAGTAGCTTCAGCGAGCGCAGGCAAGGCGACCCGATTTACGAAAATTTAGTGACGCGAATAAAGACAGAGACGCTAAATGCAGGAAAGTACGTGGGCGGGCCCTCCGCCTGGATGAGCTCGCGGGAGGGCTATCAATTTTTTCAAGGCCCTGGAACCTCCTCTCTAATTCGCACCGGCGTTAGAGTTACTCTGGAGGAGGCTGATCCGTGTCGCTTCTTACCATCTGGTACCGCACCTGTAGATGGCGAAGACCCCTGCCCCTAAGTGCTCAAAGCTCCATATAGTGCTAGAACTCGTAATGGCAACCCAATGGCTGCATTTTCGTCTGGCTGCGGATAAACACGCGGGAAATAACAATGGAGACAAGATCGAAAAGGCGATAGACCTCAAGGCCTCAGTGGAGAATGTCTCGCGCGCCTTAACCAACCACGTTGAATTCGGCAGTGGTTTGCGTCGCGCTAGAAAAACCCTTCGTCGTAGGTGAAATCACGGCAATTGGGATTAAAATTACTGACGCGAGATTCGCCTAACTTCCTCCCGTGACTCTTCTGCCATTCTCGCCTGCTGTCCAATAGTCATACAGACAAATTGGCGAATATTACTGGTTGTAGATTTTTCTCGCGTGCAGACTAGCTTATCATTATTGGCGCTCACAGTGGCATTGTAGGCATCGACCTGCTTCTGCGACCTGATTCTGGGTATCCCACCATCATCATACAAACTTTCACAGCCAACCAATGTAAAGCCTAATAGCAATATCAACGATATTTTATTCATTTTCTTAGTGTTCCTCTAATGCTACTGAGTTAGGCGAGCGCCTGCTCTATATCAGCGATGATGTCGTCGATATGTTCAATACCAACGCAGAGTCGCATAGTTTCTGGTGTTACACCAGCCGCCAACTGCTCTGTTTCATTAAGCTGCCTATGCGTAGTCGAAGCAGGATGGCAGGCAAGAGTCTTAGTATCACCAATATTTACTAAGCGCTTAATCATAGCCAGAGCATCATAGAAACGAACCCCTGCGTCGAATCCGCCTGTGATACCGAAGGTCAGCAGAGATGCAGGAACACCACCACAATATTTCTGTGCTAAGGCATGATTAGGATCACTCTCTAAGCCACCAAAATTCACCCATTCCACCTTGTCATGCCCTTGCAAATACTCAGCAACGGCCATCGCGTTAGCACAGTGCCGCTCCATTCGTAGACTAAGTGTTTCCAAACCCTGCATGATTAAGAAGGCGTTCATAGGCGACAAGGCGGCGCCGGTATTGCGCAGCGGGACAGTTCTTGCGCGCCCTATATAGGCCGCCTCTCCCAACGCCTCGGTATACACGACACCGTGATAAGAAGGCTCTGGCTCATTCAGTTCCGGATAACGATCCTTATGCTCGGCCCAAGGAAATTTACCGGAGTCCACTATCACGCCACCAATGGAGGTCCCGTGGCCACCGATGTATTTAGTTAGAGAATGCACTACGATATCGGCGCCAAATTCAATGGGATTACAGATAACTGGTGAAGCCACAGTATTATCTACGATCACAGCAACACCGTGCTTGTGAGCTGCGGCGCAGACTGCTTCTAGATCGATGATATTGCCAGCGGGGTTACCGATAGTCTCGCAATAGACAGCCTTAGTCTTTTCGTCGATTAGCTTCTCGATCGCCTCGGCCGAATCATCCTCCGCGAAGCGCACCTCGATGCCTTGGCTAGGCAACATGTGAGCGAATAATGTATAAGTGCCGCCATACAGCTGCGGCGTCGAGATAATATTGTCGCCCGCTTTCGCTATCGTCAGAACCGAATAGTTGATAGCCGCCATGCCAGAAGCCACAGCCAATCCCGCGATACCACCTTCCATCGCAGCCATCCGTTGCTCCAACACATCGTTGGTAGGATTCATGATGCGCGTGTAGATGTTGCCGGGCACCGCCAGATCGAATAGATCGGCGCCATGCTGGGCGTTGTCGAATTCGTAAGCGACTGTCTGATAGATAGGAACAGCCACGGACTTGGTAGTGGGATCTGTCTCGTAGCCCGCGTGTATGGCTAAGGTCGCTTTTTTCATTATTGTGTACTCCTTAAATTCTGATGGGTCGTTTATACATGAGCTTCAGCTAGTCTGCAATTAAGAGAGGCTCGATGGTATGGGATAGCTGTTCGATGGTTTGACGCTACCGCTTGCGGGCAAGACCTGGCCAGGTCTTGGGTAAGCAAAAACTAGCGTGCCGAGTCTTTTCTCTCGTCGTTCTCTACTGGGGTTGCTGCGTAAGCCAAGTGTTAAAACGTGCAACCATGCAGTCGGCTATCATGACGATATCTCCTTGCGCCAGCACCGTACATTCATCAAATTGTTGAGCGGAAACAGCAACGGTGAAGCGGTTTGCCAGTTGATAATTGCATGCGTGAATACTTACGTATTCCCCGCCTTCCCAAACCCTCCCACAGTGATCATTGATCAGCGCGCCCGCCATAGATAGAGCATAGTCTTCGCCTTCCCATTCCTGCGCTGCGTTGGCATTAGCCGCTGCAGCAACTAGCAGGCTAAAAACCAGACACGTAAAACTTCTGCTCATTCTGTTTCTCCAAATCTTTAGGGGCGGTTACCAATGACTCAAGGTGCGTAGCCACAGAGCACGCTTTTGTGATGAAGCGCGGGATTTAAAATAATTCTTGGAATTAAAGGGGAGTAAATCAACTATCAGCGACCAACGATATCCAGAAAGGCAAACACTTCTTCATACCTGCGGCTTCTCGCAAAATCTCTCGCTGCCATCCCTGCCGAATTTTGAAGATTGGAATCTACTCCAGCATCAACGGCTATCTCAGCAGCTTCAAGTATTCGTGCCTCGCGATCATTGCCTTCTATTCCCGCGCGCCTCTCTGCGCTTCCCCAGCTCATCCTAAGACGTCTGTATCCCATCCCGACTGCTGCCATGAGAACAGAAATTTCTCCCTCTCTCGCAATCACCGGTTGCATGCTACTTAGGGTTGGGTAGGTCACATTGTTTACAAACAAGGGATCCGCGCCGCGCTCCAGCAGCAGCGTCATTAATTTGGGTTCAGTAAATCGAGCCGCCAGCCACAACGGTGTCGCGCCGATCAAGGAGTCATGAAAGCTGTAATCTGCTGACTGTCGCCTTGTGGGAGTTGGCTTTTCCAAAATTGCTTCTATGTCTGCGCCGTGATCAAGCAACAACTCAACAGCCTCTGAGCTGCCACGCAAGACTGCGGCGTGCAATGCAGTATGCCCGCTTGCAGAAGACTCAACGTCAGCGCCGCTCTCAAGCAGAAAGCCCAGCAACTCAATATTACCGCCATGAATAGCCATGATTGTCGGACTCGTACCAAATGCCGAGAGGCCATTTACATCACTGCCTGCCGCCACTAACAAACGAGCGGATTCCAGGCTTCCAGCTCTAGCTGCGAATATAAGTGCCGTATTGCCGCCCTGCTCAACCCAGACCTTATTGAGGGGATGACTATCCTGTTCCTTTTCGCTTTTCACATATTGACTACGAACTAGTGTGCGGGCATCCACCTCTGCGCCGTAATCAAGAAGAGCCCCGACTACATCGCCATGGCCTTGCCCTGCTGCCCACATAAGCGCTGTCTGATTTCGCGTTACCTCGCCCTGAGGGCTTGCTCCAGCCGCCAATAGAGAACTCACTAACGCGGCGTTGCCAGAATGGGCCGCCGTCATAACAAGCGTTTCTCCGGAGAGAAGATTCAAATTCGGATTTGCTCCACTTTCTAAAAGAGCATCCACCATTGCTGCGCTGCCGTTATCTGCAGCCAGCCACAACGGCGTAACACCTAGGTCGGTGACAGAATTAACATCGCCTCCATGCCCAATCAATTCCGCGGCGACCTGAACGTTGTCGTGATAGCTCGCCCAGTGCAGTGCAGAGGTACCGTCACCGTAAACATCTTGTACATTGCCTTGCACCCTGAGCAGAGATGAAAGTCTGGCCCAGTCAGCGTCCTTAGCAGCCTGCACAATGGGCGGCATACCCTGCCCAAGAGCGGGTAACGCGAAGAGCAAAATTCCAAGAGTGAAAAGTTTCTGACAAGTTTTCATTGTTTGATTCATAGTCTGAAAGGCAGCCATTTAGTAACCACTTAAGCAATCCCTTAAGAGGTAAGTGGCAGGGAACCAGTACTACCTCCAATTTGATCAATAGGTAGATTAAACTTGTCCATAATGGAAACCAATAGATTCGCCATAGTCGGCTCATCTTGATAACTACGATGCTGCCCACCCTGCATCCAACCGGCGCCACCACCCACCAGCATAACCGGTAAATTAATACCTGAGTGGATAGTGCTATTCGAAAGACCCGCACCATACATAATAGTCATATTGTCTAAAAGATTTCCGTCGCCATCGGGGACCGCTGCTAGCTTCGCCAGATAATTCGAAAAAAGCTGCATGTGATAGGTATTAATCCGCGACATCTTCTCTACCAATTGCGGATTGTTGTTGTGGTGAGAAAGTGGATGGTGAGCATCAGGAACTCCTATCTGCGGATATGGCCGTGCACTCTGTTCCTTACTCATCATGAAGGTAATGACTCGCGTCAGATCGGTTTGCAGTGCCAACACCTGCAGGTCCTGCATGATCTCCATATGCTCTTCATAGTCTACCGGCACACCAGCAGGCTGAGCTAGTTCTGGCAAAGACATGTCTATCTGTTCTTCAGCTTTCTGAATCCGTCTTTCGACACTGCGAATTGATTCGGTGTAGCTCTCCATTAGATAACGGTCTTCAGCCCCAATACTGTTCTCCAATTTGGTGAGCCTCTCGAGAACCGCATCGAGAATACTGCTTTGTTGTTTCAAGCGCGCCTCTCGCACACCCTTCTCTGTACTGCCGCTATCGCCAAACATGCGCTCGAATACTGAGCGGGGATTGTGTTCCGTCGGTAAGGGTTCGGTTGGACCGCGCCAGGAAAGCGTATGCGTATACACGCAGCTGAGATTTACCGTGCAGGCTCCAGCAAGTGCCGGCGCATCCATGGACAATTCCAGCGAGGAAAGCTGTGTCTGTCTGCCTAGCCCTTTCGCGATTAACTGATCAACAGACACTCCGGCTAGAATTTCTACTTCGTTGCGCCCACCCCTAGTAACACCTGTTAAGAAGGAACCCCCGGCGCCGGCATGAGCGATGTTCCAGTTAGCCTTCAAGCCGGATAGCACCATCATCTTGTCTTTGAACGGAGCCAAAGGCTGCAAAATTGGAGTAAGCTCGAAATCTCTTCCGGTTTCAGCCGGCGTCCAATAGTCCATGGCCATGCCGTTGGGCACATAGACGGTCTGGAATCGATGTATTGGTGCTGGCGGGGTTTGGGCAAATGCCGGCGTCATCGCATCCAGCATCGGCAAGGCTAATGCTGCTCCAGTGCCGCGCAGCAAGGCGCGGCGGGAAATGGATTTACCTGTCACTCTTTTTGGTAACGCTGCTTGAGTTTTCTTATTCATCTAGTTGTACTCATTATAAACGGTGGGCTCTTCACGATCCCAGTTATTAGAGAAGACCAGCTATAGTTTTGATCGGCCGCATCACTCACTATCTTGCGTATAACCGGCTGGTCATAATATTCAACTCTGCGACCTAGTGCATAGGTCATCAGTTTTTCTGTCAATGTGTGGGAGAATTGCTCGGGCCTGTCCATCATCCAGTCGCGCAAGTCCGCGAAACCGGAAAACTCAACGCCGCCGGGATAGCTACCGTCGGGGTCTACCGGATTTCCCACTTCATCATGTTCACGCCAGCCACCAATCACATCAAAGTTTTCCAGGGCAAAACCAAGAGGATCGATAACGACATGACAAGAGGCACAAACTGGGTCTGCCCTATGGCGTGCCAGTCTTTCACGAATAGAGGTAGGAACTTCGCCGGCCTCAGCATCCGGAAGAATGGGCACGTTTGCAGGTGGCGGTGGCGGCGGTGTACCTAACAAATTATCCAACAGCCACTTGCCGCGCAGTACAGGCGAAGTACGCCCAGGATAAGAAGTCACCGTCAGCAGCGCTCCCATAGACAACAGGCCGCCGCGCTGATTTCTATTGGGCAGCTCAGTCTTTCTAAAGCGGCTTCCATAAATACCTTCAACACCATAGTGATCAGCGAGCCGTTCATTGAGATAGCTGTGGTTTGCACCTAGCAATTCCATCACGCTACTATCGGACTCTATAGTGTCCGCTACAAATAGTTGGGTCTCCTGGCGAAAGCCTTCGATCAGGCTCAGATCATAATTTGGAAACACCACCGTATTGATTTGCACCTCATCCAGACGCCTGAGGTTCAACCACTGAGCGGCAAAGTCTTCAACCAAGGTGGTGACGCCGCGAGGGTCAGCCAGCATTCTGCGAACCTGTTGTTCCAATACTTCGGGATTGCTCAGCTGACCCTGCTGCGCGAGATCTAGCAACTGCTCATCGGGCGCCTCACTCCACAGAAAGAATGCCAAGCGTGATGCCAATTCCAAGTCACTGATAGGGTATGTCTCACCGGTCGAAGAATCAGCTGGAGTGTTGTAACTCCTGATCAAGAAATCCGGATCGCTGAGCATGAATTCCAGCGCGAACTGAATCCCGCTGTTGAAATTTCCACCGGTTTCCCTACCCTCGGCATAAAAGCCTAGCAGCAAGTCAATATCCTGATCGCTTACAGGCCGTCGATAGGCACGGGTCGCGAGTGTTGAAAGAATCTCTGTAGCGCAACTTTGTTCTTCAGCGCCGCGATCTGGATGACAGGAGAATATTTTCCTTTGACTAGGTGACGCATCGTTATTGGATTGAGAAGAGACGGAATGTGAAGACTGCAAAGGACCGCTAATCTCCAGCGCGTAAATCTTCTGATAGTCGAGATAGGCTTCATCATTAGCATTCAGACGACCACCCTGAGCCGGTTGGGGAATGGATTCTGGCTCAATCAACTGCCTAATGTAGGACACGCTTATCTGCGCTGGACCAGCCTCAACCGGGAGGCGAACTTCTAGCCCTTCCCCAGCTTCGGTAAGCATATACTGCTCCCAATCTATTGTGCCTGGCTCACCAGTGCCGCTAAAGCTCATTGGAGCAGGTGTTCCAGGGGCTTCGCCACCGACAGTAAAGCGTTCTAACAGTCGACCATTAAGGCGAATCTCTAATTGCTGGGGCCAACCTAGCCCCTTGATGTAATCTTGGTAATTTCTCTCTAACTGAACGCGAAATTGATACTCGCCGCTAACCGGGAAATTATGATTAACCGACACTCCTCCTCGAGAGCCGAAAGGCATATCGTTGTTCTCGCGCTGATTCTGTTTCAGAAACAGCGGCACTTCATAGGTGGTAATGGTCGGCCCAAGCGGAGGTAAGCCAGTAGCGAGTCGCGTTACCTGCCGCGCGACCGACATGTAACGCTCCATGTGTGCGGTGGAAAAAGGCAAGGAGGCCGCCATATTGTCGAAACTACCATCTGCAGTCGGATCGCCAGGCAGAGAGTCCATCACGTCTACATCCAAACCTAGCAACGCGTTGATGGTGTTGTTGTACTCGTAGCGATTCATACGGTGCACAGGAGTGATTCGCCCAGGGTTCGGATTAGCCGCCCACGCACTGTCCAGCTCACCTTCCAACCAATCGGTCATTATCTGATACGTCTCAAATTCCGGTCTAGGCATGCCAGCTGGAGGCATCATATGCGCACGGAGTTTCTTGACGACTCGCTCGAGGGAATCTGCATGGAGAGCTGGGTTAGCGAAGTCCACACTCTGTAGAGAGAAGTCCGCGGTGGCTAGGGTGTCATTGTGGCACGCAACACAGTAGGAATTGACTAGTTGCTGCATGTCGTTGGCGGCGAAGGCTGGCTGGTCTTGAGTGGCGCCTTGTGCCGCTTGGAACTCGCTTGATAGCAGGGATACCGAAACTGTGCCCACTAGCAGGATAAAGGCTGAAATGCCTACCCTGAGACGGCGGCTCATTGGGCTACAGGCCTTGCGAAATCTGGGCTGCAGTCGCCGGCGGATGGGGCTTGTAGTGTCTTGTGGGATGGCATGGGCCTTATTCGACTCTAACTATTGTCCTAATCCTTCCAGAAGCTACAGCACGCGAGGGTTTTCTGCAATTTCTAGGGCTCTATTTGCGGTCTAATTTGGCTAATCTTTTGAGGCATTTGGCGAGCTAGCATGTCTTATTATTCGGGCGGCACATCTACTAAGCCAAGATTTTTCTTAGCATCTCGCCAGACTATATCGAGGAGTCAGAATGGATTGATAGCTGGCATACAGGGATCAAGTATCTCTGAGGCGGCTCTCAAAGCTTATAAAGCTATTGCCAATCTGATAGGCGAGTACTAATCTGGCTACAATGTTCGTGAGCATGATACGCATGAGAAACAACACCTAAGAGCAATAAGGGATTAACTATGAAAACTAACTTCCTAAGACTATTTTTAATCACCGCAACAATTTTCTCCGTCAGTTTTGCAACTGCTGCTGACAGCTTACCGGTTGTGCAACCTGAGGACGTCGGGTTTTCATCTGAACAACTGAACAAAATTGAAACCTACTTTACCAGTAGAGTCGAGAAAGGAGAGATAGCTGGCATCGTCACCCTGGTAGCTCGGCATGGGAAAATTGCGCATTTCAGCGCAGTAGGCTACCAAGATGCCGAACAGGAAATCCCCATGGAGAAAGATACGATATTTCGTATTTACTCCATGACCAAACCAATCGTCTCAACCGCGCTGATGATGTTATATCAGGACGGCTTGTTCCAGATGAACGATCCCCTGTCCAAGTTCATCCCTGAGTTTGCTGATTTGCGCGTATTACGAGACCCTAATGGACCATTGGATGAAACGGTTGCCATGGAGCGCGAACCTACGGTACAGGATATATTGCGGCATACGGCTGGCTTCTCCCACTGCTTGGGAAATAGCGAATACGATAAGGCTTGTGTTGAGCTCGGCCTATTCAGCACACAAACCTCACTCAAAGAAATGATGACTGCCCTGTCAAAAATTCCCTTGATGAACCAACCGGGTTCCCAGTGGCGTTACAGTATTGGCCCCGATGTGGCACTTAGGCTGGTCGAAGTTATCTCCGGGATGTCTGCCGATGACTACCTGGAACAAAAAATGTTCGATCTCCTCGGCATGGATGACACCGGCTACATTGTGAATTCAGACAACGCCCACCGCCTGTCGCCGATTCACTGGAGAAAAGACGGCGAGCTTGTACCCATCGACGAAGCCCATGGCCGACCGCGAGGTGGAGTGCTAGCTGAGCCTTGGTCAGTCAACAGTTATACCTTTGACCACGAATACAAAGGCGGCAGCCTTGGCTTGGTGTCTACAACCGAAGATTATTTCCGCTTTGCTCAAGCCATACTAAATGGCGGCAAGCTAAACGGAAAGCGCCTACTCGGCCCGAAAACTGTTGAGTTCATGAGCAGAAACCACCTAAGCGAGGAGCAAAATAGCACCTTCTCCCCTGCCCTTGGTTTTGGCTTGGGTTTCGCAACAATTGAAGATGCAACCGGGGCTGGTTATCCCGCATCAGAAGGCACCTTTTATTGGAGTGGTGCCGCCTCAACCTACTTCTGGATTGACCCTGTTGAAGACATAGTAGTTGTGTCGATGACTCAACATATGGGAGTGAGAGAAACTAGTGCAGTGCGAGGAGAATTAAGCGCACTAGTTTATGGCGCCTTAGAATAAGACTTCATAGATCAAAGGGGCATTAAAAGTTAATTATCTGAATCGAAGGAACTACCAGGGCTTTAAAACCGCGCAAAAATTAGGCAGAGAAATTATACTTTTAAAAAAAGTGGTTTAGATTTTTCTCGCATCCCGAATTGTATAATTTCCTGACACGAGCAGGAAGGAAACGAAGTAAGAGCCTTTACAACCTGTTTTATTTGAATAAGTTAGCCTGAAATCAATAAAAAAAGGTTATGCGTAAAAATTACTGACATAAAACTAGGGGCAGATTTATATATTGTAGAAAGGGTCTTATAAAATATATCTTCCGCCATTTCTCCTAAGTACTTTCACTGGACTCACCAAACATTCGCATCAGAAAGTACATCGACAGAAATAGCATCACTACCGCGATAGGCAATACCATCGGCGACTCATAAGCGCCAGCCAAGCCGTAGGCAATAAATGCTACCAGACCTGTTACGCCAGCATAAGCGGCCTGTGTCGAAACATGGTCCAGATGAGGACAATGCGCACCCACTGAAGCAAGTACCGTAGTATCAGAGATGGGTGACACATGATCTCCAAACAGCCCTCCACTGAGCACTGCCGCGATAGTTAGATACATTGAAGCCCCAAGATCAAACCCAACTGGTACTGCAATGGTCATCAAAATTGCAAATGTTCCATAGGATGAGCCAGTTGATAGCGAGATTATCGCGCCCAGAACAAACACAATCATGGGGAAATACATTGGCGCTAATGAATCACCAATTAGTGAAGCTATGTAGTCAGCTGTATGAACATCGGCATTCACAGAACCTAATGACCATGCAAGCACCAGCACGATGGATATATAGACCATTGACTCGGCGCCTTTTATGAACACGCCTAATGACTGCGTATAAGACGTAGAGCGATAACGACGCATCATCTCAGCGCAAGTTAACGACGCGCTAAGATAGCCAATTATCATTGTTGATCTGATGTGAACCGAACTAATTCCATCGTGTGTTGCGTGCCAGGTTATAAGCCCACCAATTAGAAGAAGCATTACGCCCAGAGGGTAGAGAAATATTTCAATTCGATCCTCAGCAATCTCGGCTTCATCCTCTCTAGGTTTTTCCTCTACGGGTTTGTCCTGAGATATCTCCTTGATGGGACCTACATTGTCGGCGGCGATTTTTGCAAGATAACGTGCCTGTGCCTCCTTCATAGGGCCGTAGTCTTTTCGCATGAATATAATAATGGGTACAGTGGCCAGCGCTAAAAATGCATAGAACTGATATGGAATAACTTTAATGAGTACAGTAAAAGAATCTTCGCTTAGTCCAATTTCGGCATAGGACTTTTCGATAAGAGACATGATGTAAGCGCCCCAACTTATAAAGGGAATGAGTATGCTAATGGGTGAAGAAGTCGTATCCAGGATGTAGGCGAGTTTCTCACGGCAAATTTTGAACTCGTCGAATACTGATCGATATAACGGCCCGATGATTAAGCTATTGCCGGAGTCAGTAAAAAATATTCCAAGCCCGGAGAACCACACTATCACCTGGGCCTTGGAACGGCTGGTGACAATTGAGGAGGCCTTTCGCGCAAATACGCCTGCTCCACCGGATACTTCTAACAACTTAACAAAGCCGCCAATAATAAATATAACCAAAACAACTTGAATTTGAGTGCCGTTAACCACTTCTTTCAATACCTGATTTTCGATGGCTATTTGCATGGCGTGAAGTGGATTAAAGCTCGCCAAAATAAGGGAACCACTCAGGATTCCGCTCACCAGTGCCAGTAAGACATTCTTACTGTAGAACGCGACGGCTATAGTTAGTAACGCCGGAACAAGTGATAAAATACCGTAGTCATCCATTTTTTAGCGCTTCTTATTTTGTATTGATAGCCAAATTGATAGAGGAATTGATAATTGAGTGTTGCGACGCCTCTGACCGCATTGGAAATTTACATGCTGCCGGAATACCATATTACATTAAAAGTACATTAAAAACGGTCCGGCCTAAAAGGCGTCATGTCTGTTGTAAGATCTCTGCCTGCAATCAGGTCTGAAACAAGCTTTCCAGTAACCGCGCCCATGGTCATGCCTAAATGCTTATGCCCAAAGCATACAGTACATTTTTGCTATTGGTCGAAAACCCTAATACAGGGAGCGAGTCTGGCAATGAGGGACGAAAGCCCATCCAGGCCGATTGCTCATGGACATCAAGCGCGTGAAGGCGACCATCGAAACGATATGCCCGAATGATGGCTTGGCACTAGGCGGCGAATTCTCTACAGCTGATGTAGTTTTTGGAGGTTTTTTAGACTTTTCAATGGTTTTCAATTGGTATAAGGCATCACCTAAAGTTGCGAGGTGGAGATGGTTGTCGAGATTGGAATGAATTAAAAAGAGTAAGTAATTGTTGTGCCTATTCTTAGGTCTTCAGCAAAGAACACCAATGGTGACGCGGCATCGGCATTTATACTGATAATCTGCCCATTGATTGCCCAGTTATCATTTATTGTGTATTCGGCTGATAACAATGCCAGCAGCGAATCTGCTTCAAGGTCACCCTGCAAAGTAGCTGAAAGAACCAAGTCGCTATTGAGCAATGTGTTGCTGTAACGAACTAACCAACTTCCGAAAGCCCCATCATTGATTAAAGTCTGACCGGGCAATAAGCCTTCCTTCGCATCTAGAATTTTCTGTGCTTGAATACTCAGACTGACACTTTGTTCATTGTCTATAGCATAGTCAAAACCAAACGAGGTGCCAATTTGATCTTTTCTTAAGTTTATTGGCATAGCAAGAGCTGTAGTGCCGGGAAAATTAAAACTGTTTGCCAACACATTATGGCTAAAAGCTAGGTCAAAATTTAATAATAATCTCCCAATTGCTTTGTTCGCACTAAATCCTAATAGTACAAAGTCATTTTTCTCAGCAACGGAATCGCCTATTCCAGTCACTGGATCTTCATATCGTAATTGATTTTCAAATAGATAAGCTGCCATAAAAGCAATATCACTGCCTTCAAATGATTTTTTCCATTGTGTACCAGCTTCGAATAACAGCTTTTCATTGCGATCATAATCGGTGAGATTGAAAGGGGGTTCAAAGAAAAATGGGCTCCCTCTAACCGCTGCAGGATTAAATTCAGGATAGAGGTTGATAAAGCTCGAAAGATTACTGTTCTCTCCAAAATGATCCCAGACAATCATCCATTGATTTAGGCGGGCATCTTCGATATCAATGATTGTCAGATCGCGGAATTCGCTGTGATTAATTACATCCAAAACAGAATTACCGGCAGTCTCTCCCCAGACAACTGTTTGTCTACCAAATTTAATGCTTTCTTGCCCAAAACTCGTTTGTAAAAAGAATTCATTGATCCGAAACTCGGTATCAATGTGATCTTTGTTGGCACGGAATTCATAGTCGTTATTAAAATAGATTCTGCCTTGACCGCTGGCTTGCAACAACCAGCCTGGGGAGAACGAATTCTGATATCTGAAATTGATGCCGAGCCGATTTGTTTCCAATTCAGATTCGCGAGGCATAGAGAAACCTGGCAATGGTTCCACTGTATGATTGTTTACTTGGCCTGAGAATTGTTGGCTAATACGCACTGTGAACCCGTCTAGCCAAGACGCAGAAGCAGCGGTTGGCTGCTCATCGAAGATATTATCAAACAGATTATCATCGAAGATGATTTCATCACCAAGCGAGGTCTCATCAGTGAGACTCCCCTGCTGATCTTGCTGAGACATTGCTGTCTGGGAGGCGAATAACAGAATCAGACCAGCTTTTTTAGATAAAAATAACATATACGATAGCTATTCTAGTTTAATTAAGTTGAGCTCTGAGTTTCTCTAACTCTGTTTCTCTATAGGCTGCGTCAGTTAAGGTGCGCTGGGACAAAAATTCATCGTCGATTACTAAGTCAGTATAAATTTCTACGAAGGCCATATTGGACAATCGATTGGTAACGAGATTCATCATAGTCAATGAGCGGGCCATCCAAATCTCATTTACCAGCTCAATTCTTGAGGCCATAAGTCTCTTAACTTCTTTGTCATATCGATCATACATCTCCGACCGTAACGCGACATGTCGCTCTTTATCGATGTAATGAATTTGCCGAGAGTAACGAGTCTTCTTCGCTCTTTCTTCATTTGGAATCATTTCTATTTTCCACACCTCTCGGCCTGATGTGGTCGTTTCTTCTAAAATCTTGAATTCGAACTCTTCTAGCTTTCCAGTTTCGGTGTCTTCGGTTGTGAATTCAGAACCGAAGACTGAAGCTGGCTCGGTTTCTTCATCCGAATCTCCACTTGCCATACGCTTTACTCTTCCTAGGGCTGATAGATATAGCCAGGTTTCGTTATTGCGCCCGGTTTCATCGTAGGCATAATTGAGCATACCAATTCCTCTTTCGTTAGCAGGCTCAAGCGTAATAGTAATGCTTTTAGTATCTTTTAGATCTACCCCATAGCTTTTTGCAACAGATTCCAGCGCTTTTACTCGAGGCCTTTCCGCACAAGTAATGCGCCCCTCAGTAACACCAAATTTGCAGCTTGAAAGCTGCATTCGATTAAAGGATGAATCATTCGTCTGGCGTTGCGCATCATCAACCATTTGCATTATCTCAAAACCCGAAAGGTCTTGAGCCACCGTATTACTCATGAATGTCGCGATCCAAGCGGCTCCAATGAGCATTTGAAAGCTTTTTGAAATCATACGGTTACTCCTTTGAAATTAATCTCTGTATTTACATTCTTAACACCGAATTTTGGTTTAAAAACTATTATCATCGCGGGGATAAGGAAAAGATCACAAAGCAGCGCAACAAAGATGGCCATTGAGCCGAAAAATCCAACCTTTGCCATCCCTAGGTAATCTGAAAAGGTCAGTACCGCAAACCCCAGACCTATGATCATGGTAGTAAACATTACAGCTTGACCGACCTCCATGATGGCGCTTTCTAGGGCCGCTGCTATGCTGCCGGTTTTACTCAATTCTACTCGGTAGTGGGTCATAAAATGGATAGTATCATCTACGGCTATACCTAATATAATTGGTGCGATTAATAGAGTGTCCGTATCCAGAGGGACGCCAAACAGACCCATTAAACCGAAGGCCAAAAAAGCAGGAATGGCGTTAGGCACCATGCCCATTAAGCCGCCTCCAAGAGACCCCAATGCGATAATCATGACCAAGCTGACTATCAATAGCGCTAAAGCGAAGCTATTGAATTGAGAGTTGGCTATTTCATCAGCCATCACCATTAGAGTTGCCATGGTTCCGGTTAAATTGACATCTAAATTTGGAAAGTTAGTTTCAACGTCTGAAAAAACCTCCTGTACATCGACAGCAATCTCTGCGAATAGCTCTTTATATTCATAAGAGCCCAAGTTTCTCGCCGTCACACTTATGTGAGAGCGGCTGTAATCATCAGATACAATATTTCTCCGATCTTCTGGGTTGGCGCTATTAAACATGAAGAGTAACTGAGATATCGCTTGATTCGACTCCGGGATCCTATAAAAGTCTGGGTTATCGTCGTTCATAGCTTGGTTAGTATCTTTAACGATATTTGCGAGTGAATTAGTTCGACCTATAATTTCAGGGTAGCGACCTTCGATTTTAGTCTGCAGTCGATCTACGGCAGCTAAAAGCTGCGCATCAATCATTCCGTCACTTATTTTAGTGTCGATCATTATTTCCATATTTTGTGTGCCCGACATGTTTTTATCGACTACCTCGTAAGCGATGGTAAGTGGGTGATCTGCCTTAAACATTTCCGCAATATTTGTATCGATTACAATTTTAGTTGAACCATACACGCAAATTACAAAGCCTAGCCCGAAAATAAAGAGTATTAAGTATGGATGCTTTTGGACTATGGCTGGAACTCGGGCAAGTATCTCTCGTTGAGAATTGACAATCCAATAAGTGAGGCCAATGACAAAATTAATAAAAGCTCCTACTAGTAGGCCTAGTGATAGAAAAATCAAGAGAGCTAAAAAAACTGTTATTATTATTTTTCTTTTATTTTCTATTGAATTCCACTTGGCGCCTAAACGATCAGCGAGGCTTTTTTTCTCTGCATTCCCAATGGCAGTCGGGTGCCATAGATCGAGGAAGATTGGAAGTAAAACTATGGTAAAGAAAAATGCCAGTATGACGCCTAGGGCTGACATCATGGCAAAAGTTTTAATGGGTTCTAAGTTTGAGGTTGCTAGAACTGAGACGCCAGCAGCTGTAGTTAACGTAGTTAAAAGAATCGCCAAGCTTACTTTTTCATAAGCATGCGACAAGGCGGTATAGTGCTCTTGTCCATCGCGCCTAAAGCTAAAGTAAGCGCTCATCACATGCACGCAATCAGCAATCCCCACAGCAAAAATGAGCAATACAGTTAGGGCGATCATCGCGCTTACCGTAATACCCATCCAGACGGTTATGCCCCAGCACCAAGCGACACTTAACGCTATAGTAGCCATAGACCAAACTAGCGCACTCGCAGATCTAAATAATACCCACAGGAGAAGCGAGAAAATTAATACCATCAGAACGCCTAAAACAGCCATTTGATCTAGAACCCCCTGCATTTGACCCATCATCGATGGCGTGCCAATCGGGTAAAAATCTAATGTATTTGAGTATTTTTCATAGACCGTAGTTAAGGCTGTGTCGAAAGAGAAATAAGCGAGCTGGTCGGTGTCTTGAAACTCTACTTCTTGCACAACAGCATCATTGTCGAACGAGAGGTCGAAGTTTGCAAAACCATCGTCAAGTTCAATGCCAGAAATATCCACGACTGATTCATAACCTTCTACCGGGATTGTTCCGAAGTCCGTCTGAACTAGTATTGCTCCATATGCGCCATCCTCGGAATAAAAGGCCCCTATGTAATCTTGCTGGTTTAATGCTTTGGCCCTGAGTTCTTCGAGTTCATTTTCATTGGTTGGCAGTTCTCGAGGTATCAGTCTGTCCGACCTCAATGTATCTCCAATACTTTCTTGAACGCGAATATTTCCTAGGGATTGAATTCGCCGTATGTGAGAGAGCTCTTCCCAAGCAATTTCAGCGTATTCGTCTTTATCAAGATCTTCCCAATTAATTAAGTCATTGGTTAGTTGTTGCACTGCATTCAATGATTCTCTAGAGAAAACATTACCGTCTTTTGGTGAATAAATAATGAATACTGAGTCATCACCACCAAACTGTCGCCTGAATTCATCAAGAGCAATTTGAGCAGGGTTTTCTTCTTCCAGAAAGCTATCGGTTGACATGTCAAAGCTTGTGAAACTAAAAATACCGTAGAAAAGAAATAAGGATGCTCCTATTAACCCAGCCAACACTCGCTTCTTATAGTTAAGAATTAGGTTGGGGGTTTGCGCGAAAAGTTCTGTGAGCTTTAAGAGAGCTTTTTCCATTATATTTCCTATTACTTATTTGTTGTTGGTTATTCCCTTACACAATAGAAGGGCAAGAGTGTCAATAGTTTCAGTTTCTAAGAGTTCCGGATTAGAGGAAGTAAACGCTAAATCCGGCAGGTGGGCGACTGCAAGAAAAATAAATTCAAGAGCTGCTTTAATAGTATTTAGTTGATCGTTGTCGAGATTAGGATTCAATGGGTGAATAAGCTGTTCTTTCAGATACTCTGAAAAAATTTCTTGCTCGTATTTAACATTATCAGGCACATTTTTCACAAACGATACAAATTCAGAATGCCTTGATAAGAGAGCTTTTGATAATGGAGCTTTCAGGGAAAAATTTAGGACAATCTGAAGGTAATTAAACAGCTGATCTGGCTCTTGATGTTTATCTATCTCTTTTAATTTTTCTAGTAATGTTAACTTCTCGCTGACAAGACAAGACATTAATAGATCTTCCTTGTTCTCGAAATGCAAATAAACGGAACCTTTTCCTACTCCACTCGCTAATGCTATTTCAGCAATACTGGCTTTACGATAACCAAATTTAACGAAATGATCGGTCGCTACTTCGATGATCGTTTTGCTAGTTTTGTTCTTTAAGAGATCGTTTGTACGTTCTGCTAAACTAGATTTGGGTAACTGGCGTTGCGCATTTTTCATAATAAAGTTTTAAAAAGCCTTAATTAGCCCTGCCATGCAGCCTGTCTGCTGAAGTTATCTAAGCCTGAGACTATGCTGTAGCAGGCTGCCGTGGATAGGCAAAGCGGAGTGATTCAACAGAAATCATCTTCGGTACCAGATGACCAGAATAGCATATTTGGTCATCTGGTCAAAGCCTCGAAGCAAGGTTTATTATAGAGATCCTGTTGATAGGTTAAGGGCAGCGATAACCGCCAAAGCTTTGTTCTCCCAGTTCTATCAGCGATTCAGGTACTACGACGTTTCCGCCAAGATCTGAAGAATCGTTTGAGCGTATTAGTATGTATAGGGGTGCGATGGAACCTACTTGGACAAATGGGGCCGCGAGGAGGCTAAACTTAGTTAAATATTGATGGGCATCAATTGAGGTATCGAGCAAAGGAGGGTAGTTAAAGTCTTTCTTCTATCACTAAGACCAAAATGACTACGGGCTGAGTGTACCAAATCCATTTACAACATAAACAATCGAAGAGACTGCCAGCCCAGCTAGTAAATTCGGGGTCAGAGTAAATATACAGTACTGTATTTTTACTCTGACCCTATTAATTTAATTTCAGTCTCTGCGCTAGTGGTGGGGCTGCTCGATGCCTGCAGAGTCTCGCTCAGCCGACGACATCTGGTTCAAGTTCAATATGCCCAGCATTCCCGCGACTGTCGCGCGCTCGGTTTCGCTCAGGTCGGCAATAAAGATATCTGCAGCTGCGACCCAGGCATCGTGGTCGACATCACGGGCGGCGACGTCCAACGCGGCGATCATCTGAGTTCGCTCGGGACTTGGCGCGTCTGCCGGTGTAGCTTCCCGGCCAAACATCCGCGGCGGCACGAGTCCGAATGAAACGATCTGTATCCGTTCGGAATCCTTTTCGTCGGCCATCCAGCAGGAGCTAGGTACCGCAACACCTGCAGTGCGGTACGGTAACCAGAAGTTGAGGCCGGCAAACGGGCCGTTTGAAGACGGAACGAACCAGATGTGCAGCATGTGCAGGGTCTGACCCTCCGGGGCAAACTGCGGGTGATCGTGCCACTTGGCAAGCTCACTATCGAACGGAAGGGGCTTATTGGTGTCTGGCACGTCGTAGAACGTGTAGGCCGCGCCCACCAGTTGGTCCCGGCCATCAATACTGGCAAACATCAAGTTATCTGGGGCATTAACGTCCACAGGATCTCCCATGCGGGCCGCGTGCACCCAATGCACGCCCATACCGGGGATATCGCCCAGCACAGGCATAAATCCGGCTGCCTTGGCAGCTTCCGGTGTGCTGAGGGGGGATATCTGCTGCTGCAAAGTGGACATTTGCCGGCGATCCATCTCGGCTAGTCCATTCCACGGCGGAGTCGCGAGGTTCGTGCAATCCACTGCCACATTAGGGTGGCTGTGGCCACCGGCATCGTGTGCCTGAGAAAATGCTGTGAGTGGGATCATAAAGCAAGCGACCGCTACTGCGACGGCAATGAGAGAATTGATACGGGACATTTAGAGCCTCCAGTGTTCGAAAGTGATCAATTTTATTGACAGATTAGAGTAATAGGAGAATCAAGGCTAGCGTTATTTAGGCATAGCAGGGCCAAGAGATAGTATGGGATTTGAGTGTTTATAAATGACGGGGACACCGATAAATTAGTAAATAAGACTAGAGTTGACTAAAAAGAACTCAACGCCACATAAGTGAACTCGAGGGGGCACTCACAACTTAATAGCTTAACAACTTAAGAAGGAGAAAATTGAATACTCTTATAAAATCTGAATCCAATAGTTAGGGTCTCATATCAGATTAAAACCTGGCTGAAGGGCCACGATTGATTCGCAATTGAGCTAAGCTCAATTACTTACCCCTGCGGCTGTCTGCGGAGCTGCGCTCCTTTCGAACCAGCACATTCTCTCGGCCAAATGCCACAAACAAAAAAGCCCAGCATACGCTGGGCTTTTTTGTTTGGTGCACCCGACACGATTCGAACGTGTGACCCCCTAGTTCGTAGCCAGGTACTCTATCCAGCTGAGCTACGGGTGCGTATTTCTTTAACTTCTCTTTCCAACACCATCTGCCTAAGCTCCAGTGCGCGAGAGGGCGGTATTATAGCGAAATGAGTGACTTTTCATAGACATAAATCACTCTTGTTGCCCCCTGCGTGTTTTCTCAGCGGATGAGCTGTAATACCATGGGTATTATGAGCAAAATCAATACAACAAATGCCCCAATCCACAGATTGCGTACTCTCAGCTGCGCCCTCCTACTAATTCTCCCCCCTTCAGTCCTTGCCGACTACGAGGACGGAGTGAATGCCGCATTCAAAGGCGACTTCGAAACCGCCTTGCATGAATTCACAATGGCAGCTGAAGAAGGGCTCGATCTGGCGCAATACAATCTAGCCATTCTGTATTTTACCGGTCAGGGTGTAGAGCAGGATGCGGCTGAGGCCTTTCGCTGGACTGAATTAGCCGCTCTGCAAGGGCATGTGGCGGCACAATTTAATCTCGGCAGCCTGTATTACGCAGGTGATGGTGTAAAGGCTGACGTTGATAAAGCCGTTGAGATGTTTGAGGGAGCTGCGCGGGCGGGACATGCTAATGCCGCCCTGATACTTGCCAATATGTATGCCGATGGAGAAATCACTTCTGATGAAGAACCTAGTCTATATGCTCAACTCTCCAACTATATATCTACGCTCTTTTCAGACGAACAGGCTAGAACCGATTTAGTGCTCGCCCATGTCTGGGCCAACGTCGCGATCGCCAATGAGAATAGCGAGGCGGATGCCTTGCTTATGGATCTTGAGGGGCGCATGAGTGCAAAACAGTTGAGTCAGGCGCGTCGGCAATTTGCGCAATGGCAGATCCAATAATTCACATTAACTTGAAAATTTTTATATTTAAAATTCAAAGACTTAACAGACATACTTAATAAATATTGAAACTAGTTATTCCCCTTTTTCTTGCCGAAATCGTTAAATACCGTGACCTGAGAGGCAATGGAAGCACCGCAGCTGGCCCGTTAAAATATCTGTAAATTCGAATCGACAAGGGGTTTACAGATGCCTGCCGTTGGTCCCCTACTCAGCAAATACCGCAAGCAAAGACAGAGCAAAACACTGAACCCAATTATAGTCCTGAGGCAAGGCGCTCAACCACAAAGCTCACACTCGAATCCATGGCTTCCAGAAGAGGCCCTGGATAGACACCAATTGCGACAACAGCAATCGCCAAGGGCATTATCGTCAGCATTTCTCTTGTGTTGAGGTCGGTCATTTTTTTGGCTACTTCAGTGCGCGCCTCCCCAAAAGCTACTCGCTGCAGCATCCACAGCATATAGGCAGCCCCCAACACGATGCCGCCCATGGCCATAACGACGAAGATGAAATTCTCGTAAGAAACGCCGACCAGAATCAGGAATTCTCCGATAAAGTTAGATGTTGTTGGCAGACCGAAAGAAGCGACAGCGAACAGACTCAGAATGGCCACGAAGCGTGGCATGCGTTGCTGTAGTCCACCGTAGTCTGCAATAGACCGACTGTGTGTTCGGTCGTAAAGTTGCCCAACTATAAGAAACATTGCGCCGGTGGTGAGACCGTGAGTCACCATTTGCAGGATTGCACCTTCAACACCCTCGTTGTTAAACGAGAAAATGCCCAGTGTTACAAAACCCATATGTGATACCGAGGAATACGCCACTAGCCTCTTTAGGTCTTCCTGTGCCAGCGCCATATAGCCACCGTAAAGAATTGCCACGACTGACATCCACAACACAGCCGGTGCAAAGCTATGTGACATCTCAGGGAAGATGGGTAGACAAAAACGGATGAAGCCATAGCCGCCCATTTTAAGAAGTACGCCTGCTAACAATACGCTGCCTGCTGTTGGTGCCTCGGAGTGTGCGTCGGGAAGCCAGGTGTGAAAAGGAAGCATCGGTAACTTGATCGCGAAGCCCAAAAACAGCGCAAGGAATATCCAGAATTCCGAATCTGGCGTGTAATCGTGTCCTGCTAGGGCTTGAATATCAAACGTGCCAGCCTGCAGCGAAAGCCCCAATATCCCCATGAGCAACAACAAACTACCAGTCAGACTGTAGATAACGTACTTTAATCCTGCCGCCACTCGATTCGGGCCACCCCACAGCACGATCATAAAATACATGGGAATCATTGTGACTTCCCACATCATGAAGAAAAGAAAAGCGTCTAAGGCGGTAAAAACAACCAGCATTGCGCCCTCTACGAGGAGGATCAGCATCATGAATGCTTTCAATCGGGTCGTGATTGATTCCCAAGAGCTCAGAACACAAAGCGGAGGGAGAAAAGTCGTTAGTATTACCAGCAGAAGACTGATGCCATCGACACCTACAGCATATTCAATACCAAAGGTCGGCATCCATTCCACGCGCTCAACGAATTGCAGGCCCTTTTCAGCATTGTCGAAACTCACCCACAATTGCAGGGCTAGCGCGGCATTTATGAGCGTCGCAGCAAGAGTCGTTGAGAGCACCCACTTTCGATCGTGCACAAATAATAGAACCACCATGCCAATAAATGGCACAAGGATCATCCAGGTCAACATATGGTCTGCAAATAGTGAACTCATATCGAAATTTACCTCACGATCCAGTAGAAAAACCCAAGTGCTGCAATCAGCCAGAAAACTACTACCAACAAATTGTGTTGCAGCGTGTGTGGCTCATAACTTTGAGCCGCGCGTCCTGAAGCATCGACACCTTTGCCTATACCATCAACCGTTCTTGAAATACCCGCTGTATCAACAAATTTGCCAAGCCAGCGGGCTATGCTGACACTGCCGCTGCCTACCGAATTGACTCGATCGTCAACGGCAGTATCAAGATAACCTAAGCGATGAGCTATGCCGATACTGGCAGAGCCAAGTTTGATGACGAATTTATCAATGATGCCCTGATCTATTCTTCTCCACATCCAATCAGCGAATCTTATTGTTGGCCGTATCAGGAAGACATCGTAGACCTCATCGAAATAACCTTTGTTCAGGAAAAATACATAGAGTTTTTTCCGCCACCTCGGTGTTTCTAATGTCTTAGGGCGCAGGAATCCCAAATATGCGACAAGCCAACCAGCTACAGCAGCAAGCAACGGAACTAATATCCAAGCAGATAGCTCCGTGCTTGGCTGCATTGGCAAGCCACCCACAGCTGGAGATAGGAAACCAGCAAACCAACGCCATATAACAACTAACACGACGACCATTACCGAAGCTATGACAATGACAGCAGACACATGTTTCGCTGAAAAAGGTGTAGCTATGACAGTCGGCTCACCATCTTTTGCTCCAGGAGGACTACGATGAAAAACTATAGTCATGCTTTTGAAAAGGTAAATGGCGGTAAAAAAGATGGTAGCGAGGCCAATGATCCACAAGGCGACGTTCGCAGCTGAGAAACTTTGCGAAAGCCACAAATAACCATAGGGTCCTGAGAATATTACTAGTGCTGGAATGACAGACAAAATTAACGCGCCAATAAAGAGCCCGCCCATTGCGCGTGCTGGTTTCTCGTCTTTCTCTTCAACATGACGATGAGTAGCCGCAAGCACATTGCCTGTCGACAAAAACAAAAACGCCTTGAAGAAGCCGTGCGCTATCAAGTGAAATATAGCAGCAACAAAAGCACCCACACCACAAAGCATTGTCATGAATCCGAGCTGGCTAATTGTCGAGTAGGCGAGTGTACGTTTGACATCGGTCTGTGTCGACGACACCAGTGCTGCAAAAAGCGCGGTAACTCCACCTACCGTAGCAATTACCATCATAGCCGTTGGAGAGAGCACGAGGACTGGACTTAGTCTAACCAGTAAAAATGGTCCGGCGTTCACCATAGTTGCAGCGTGAATCAATGCTGAAACCGGCGTTGGGGCTTCCATCGCGAACGGTAGCCACACATGTGCGGGCATTTGCGCAGACTTTCCAACTGCGCCACAAAACAGACAAAGAGTAAGCAGCGTAATGGACAGCGTCGGAATGTCGGCGCCTGATTTCGCAATTGCTAATATCTGGGGTATATCGAGCGTGTCGAACGTGAGAAAAGTGAGGATAACGCCTATTGCCAGTCCGACGTCGGCAACCGAGTTCACCAGAAAAACCTTTGTTGCAGCTCGTGCTGCGGAGGGCCGTTCTGCGTAATGTGAAATCAGAAGATAAGAGCACAGGCCCATCAGCTCCCAAAAAATGAAGGTCAAAAGCAGGTTACTGCTCATTACCAAGAGCGTCATTGCAGCGGTAAAAAGTGCAGTCAGGGCAAAAAATCGACTATGTCGAAGATCACCAATCATGTAACGGGAGGCATAGACCTGAACTATCGTGCTAACCCCGGTTACTAACAGCAAAATCAATACGGTGAGTTGGTCAATATAAAAACCAAGGTCCACAGTTAGCTTACCAACATCTAGAAATTTATAGAGCTGTACTTGAATGGGTCCGTTAGCGGAAACATTCAAGAAGGCAACGATGGACACTAGGAATGAAAGCGCAACAGCCGGTATGACAAGGCGGTGCCCTTTCCCTTGCAGGCGCTCCCCAAACAGAACCAGCACTAGCGATGCTGTTAGCGGAAGAAGTGGAATCAGCGTATAAATCGACATGGTTTCTTAAACGCCTCCATTAGTTATGGATTCAATCAAGAACTGAAAAATCGTATCGCTCATTAAGCCTAAAGCAATCATCGAGATCGAAATCGCACCGAGACTAATACGCAGAGCATTTGACACGACAAGCGGTTCAGATGGAGTCTGCTGGGGCTGATGAAACCAACAAGAGAATATTTTAAGGAAATAAGCCAAGGTCAAGAGAGTTGATGCCAGCACGGCAAATGCAGCAAAGTAGTGTTGCGCCTCTAGTGCACCTAGAATGATATTCCATTTACCAAAGAACCCACCAGTGGGAGGAAGCCCTACCATCGCAACGGCAGCCACGACCAATGCGCCAGTCAGCCAAGGCGATTGGCGCCCCACTCCCCGTAAATCTTCGAGTGTGTGTGCACTATGGTAATAAACTAAAGCACCTGCAATCATGAACAGCGATGCCTGCATGACCGCATCATTGATCAAGTAGAACATACCCCCTGCAAAACCTGTGGTATTGCCAAGACTTACGCCTATAAGAATCAATCCGATATGGCTGATCCCGCCATAAGCAAACATACGTTTGAGATTTGTTTGTATCAAGGCAAGAGCACCACCGATCAGGGCGGCGATCACCCCTATTTCTTCGAGCAACACCAGGACGGGAACGTGACTAACTTCAACTCCCTGGGCGATAAGCGAATACTCGATACGTATCCAGGCAACGAGAGAGACTTTGGTCACTGTGGACGCCAGCAAAGGTGCAATCGATGACGGCGCATTTGCATAGGCATCGGGCAACCAGCTGTGAAGCGGTATCAGTGCCATCTTGATCGACAGGCCGAGAAAAATATAGATCAGCCCGCCGGCTACTGCTGTCGACGTCATTAGTTCAGGAAGGCGTATTGCCAGATCCGCCATGTTGAGCGTTCCAGTTGCAACATACAGATGAGCTAGACCAAGTAAATAGAGAGTTGCGCCAAATGAACCGAGAAGCAAGTAGCGAAATGCGTAAACCAACGCCTTTCCTCCAGCGGCACCAACAAGCGCGTATCCGGTTAGCGCAACCACTTCCAAGAACACGAAAACATTAAACAGATCAGCAGCGAAAATTATGCCGACCAAACCTGACACCATAATCAGAATCAATGTGTAGTAGGGAATACTCTTTGCGAGTGTGTTTGTTGCATCCAAACGGCCATATATCTGTGTGATCACAGACACGAGACTGATAATCAAAACTACAATCGCTGCGATTGAATCATTAAGCCAAGCAATTCCAATTGGAGCAGCCCATCCGCCAAATGCATATTCAATGGGGCCCTGAGCCAAAACAACCCGCAGATTGGCAATGGACAACAGGAGCATTATTCCGAATGCGCCCAGCGTAAGGTTCGGACACCATGACGGTCGATTAGCCGTGAGCAAGGGCATAGATACACCCATTACAAACGGTACTATAAAAAGTAGAACGGGCAGATTACTGCTCATTTAAGCTGCTCCAATATTACATCTTCATCGAGGCTGCCAAATCTCCGGTAGATTGCTGAAACAAGCGCGAGGGAAACACCCAGTGTTGCGATCTGAACGACAATGGCCGTGACAGTTAATGCGTGGGGCAGCGGGTTAGCGTAGAGCATCGGATCCACTAAACCTGAATTAGCTAAAATAATAGGTACTGTTGCACCATCCTTGGCGCTGAACGCGACCAAGAAAAAGATGACGCTGGTTTGAACGATATACAGACCAATAAGTTTTTTCACCAAGTTCGGGTGCGCCGCCATTATGTAGATGCCCCACAAAAACAAAATGACAAAAACTACAAAATTAGGCCGCTGAATTAATGTTCCTAAAAGCTCAAACATTGGTAACCTCATCATTTGAAATTTCATCTTCATCGAAGGACAAACTCACAGCAATCGACACACCGGTGACTGCCACGTCTACGGCAACTCCGATCTGTGTTAGCAGTATTCCTGCGTAGTGCTGGGATGCTTCGTCAAGACCCGGAATTTGCAGGTAAGAGTAGTTCAGGAACTGACCACCTCCGATGAGACAAAGTCCACCTACGCCAGCGAAGATCAGCAGACCTAGCCCGTCGCCGTGGAGAATTTTTCGCGCAAGCACACTGTCGGGTGAATCTATACCAAAAATAAGAATCGCCAAGATCATGCTAGCCGCAATGATCACCCCTCCGACAAAGCCGCC
>Ga0308009_10000478_pt1 | contig 29409 bp, 24 predicted proteins | sample Neamet127_FD_203134 | JGI IMG/M metagenome (GOLD analysis project Ga0308009, IMG submission 203134) | Marine microbial communities from water near the shore, Antarctic Ocean - #127 | ecosystem: Environmental > Aquatic > Marine > Unclassified | place: Southern Ocean | collected 2014-07-24
ACTGATCCACACGCGACAATTCCTGCTGACTTGTTTAATCAGATGAGAGCAATATCAGTTCCTAACTCACAACTTGATGCGCTCACCTACGATTTAACCGAAACCAAATTGGACACCTTTGCAGAATACCAAAAGCAGAGACAAAATACTGCCATATCATTTGGCCCAATCGGTGGGGTAAGCGGCAGCATCTCCGCGGACGCTGATTTCTTCGAAGGCAGTTTAATTCAAAGCAGATCAGGACAATCTCGCGCAGTTCAAATATTACCCAAAAATCCTGACAACTAGGCCGTTCTACTAGGCCCATCCACAAGCAATTCGGCAGGAGCGACTCGCGATTAAATCGACAGTCGCAAGCACTGCTCCACGTTGTGCTTTAGCAAGAAATATGGTTTCATCGGTTGCCGTTCCCTGATTGATAACATGCAAATATTTAACTTAAATTTCAATTGGTTAGAAAGAACGCTGGTAATAAAAAGAAGATGAAAAACAGCGCACTGGCTCTCGTATTTTTAATACTACTTACTTCCTGCAGCGATGAATTAAATCGTGCACGTCCCTATATACTAACTACCGCAACCACAGGCGGCGCCTTCTACCCTGTTGGAGTTGCTCTTGCCACCATCGCTCATTCACAACTCGCGGACACACAAGGCATATCTCTAACCGCAATTAGTTCGGCGGGCTCACTAGAGAACGTAAAACTACTGCGCGACAATCAGGCTCAGTTTGCCATCCTTCAGGGGCCTTTTGGCGCCTGGTCATGGACTGGCGAAGGGCCGGTAAGTTCACCGCAAACCCATATGCGCAGTGTTAGCGCTCTGTGGCAGAACGTCGAACATTTTGTTCTGCTCAGTGAGCTTACAACTACTGGCGAGATCATGGACTTAGATAATCTAGACGATGAGCGTTATGTGCTTGGTGGTAGAAACTCTGGAGCCGAACAGACCGGTAGATTTATCCTAGAGACGCTTGGCATAGACTACGAAGCAAAAATGAATCTCGCCTATATGGGGTATGGACCCACTACCAGTGCAATTCAAGACGGTAACATCGTCGGCATGAACATCCCTGCCGGCGCGCCTGTCAGCTCGATCACACAGGCCTTTGCCCTGCTCGGCGATCGCATGACCGTACTCAATTGGACACAGGAATCCCTCGACAAGATAAATGCCCGTTACCCACTATGGGATTGGTACGAACTTCCTGCTGGCACCTACCCCAATCAAGATGAGTTAATACGCACGGTAGGTTCACCCAATGTCCTGGTAACACATGCTGACATCCCTGATGACGTCGTCTATAACGTAACGAAAGTTATCTGGGAGAACCTTGCTACGCTGCAAGAAATTCACGGTGCAACCAAAGACATGCGTCTCGAGATCGCTATCGACGGATTAGGCGCCCCTCTCCATCCCGGCGCCGTTCGTTATTATCGAGAGGTCGGGCTGGAAATACCTGAGCGCCTCCTGCTCGAAGAAACGACCCCAACCACAGAACAAGCTGAGGGAGTGTAGATTAGTTCATGAAATCTAACTATCTGCGTTGGGCCGCGTTTTTCTTCGCCCTGTTTCACATTTACTGCAACGTATTCGCTAGCATTTCAGAGCTCTGGCTCTCGGCTATTCACTTCGGCGGTTTCTGTGCGCTCTGCGCGCTTATAAGCAATGAATCGCCGTCCGTGCAGCGCAAGTCAGCCACGTACTGGATTAATATCCTTCTGGCGGTTACAGCTGTAGCGACCTCAACCTATCTGATCCTATTTGAGAACGCGCTATATGCCCGCGAGACCGAGTATATTCTCAGCGACTATATCTTTTCCTTAGTCGCCATCGGACTAGCGATAGAATTTACGCGACGTACTACCGGCTGGTTTATGCCGGTGCTGATCCTGCTCAGTCTGTCCTACATATTATTCCTTGGTCGTTACATTGGGGGCGTGTTCTCCTTCCCAGGGCTCAGCCTCGAGACCGTACTGTATCGTAGCTTCTTCACTAGCGAAGGTATGTTCGGACTCACTGCTCAGATATCCTCTACATTTGTCTTCATGTTTATTATTTTCGGATCGTTCTTACTTCGATCCGGCGCCGGCGACTTCATCGTCCGACTGGCTCAGTGCTTGGCAGGCCGATACACCGGCGGCGCAGGACTGGTTGCCGTAGTCGGCTCCGGCTTGATGGGTTCGGTCTCTGGATCTGCCGTCGCCAACACCGTCTCCACCGGTGTGATAACGATACCGATGATGAAGAAATCCGGATTTCCTGGGAAATTTTCGGCAGGAGTTGTCGCGGCCGCATCGACCGGTGGTGCGCTAATGCCGCCAGTGATGGGAGCTGGCGCCTTCGTTCTTGCAAGCTATACACAGATCCCCTACTTAACGATCATCGCCGCCTCTACCCTACCGGCTATCCTCTACTTTCTGACAGTATGTTACTTCGTACGTATCGAAGCAAAGCGTCTGGGCCTGAAGCTCACGCCCGCAGAGGATACGGAGAAAGTCTCGACTGTATTAAAAGAAGGCTGGCATTTCATAATACCCATGATCGTTTTGGTAAGCTTTCTTGTAATAGGTAGAACGCCAACGACCTCCGCCGCCTTCGCCATAATCAGCGTCATCGGCGCCTCTTGGCTATCTTCTACACCAATGCGGCTACCGGATATATTCGATGCAACAGTCGAGGGCGTAAAGACCATGATATCGACAGCTCTCCTGTTAGTGGCCGTTGGCATCATAATCAATGTTGTAACGACTACCGGTGTGGGCAACGCCTTCTCGCTGATGATCGTAGAGTGGGCACAAGGCAGCCTACTCATTACTCTCGTTCTAGTTGCCCTAGCCTCGCTAGTACTAGGCATGGGCTTACCGGTAACGGCCTCGTATATCGTATTAGCTACTCTCTCGGCACCACTGATATTCGACCTGATCTCACAGTCACAACTGCTCATCGCATTGCAAGCGAGCGACCTGCCCTCCAACGTCGTGGCGACCCTCAGCCTGTTCGGGGGTGATCCACTAACTGCACTGCAAGAGATGCCGCTAGAGATGAAACAGCTTATTCGTCAGGAGATGCTGGAACCCGAAATGCTTACCGGCATGTTGCTGAGTGCGCACTTAGTTATCTTCTGGCTATCGCAAGACAGTAATGTCACGCCACCTGTGTGTCTCGCCTCGTTTGCCGCAGCAGGGATAGCGGGAACGCCACCTATGGCAACGGGACTCACTAGTTGGAAAGTCGCAAAAGGGCTGTATCTAGTGCCAGTGCTATTCGCCTATTCGCCGCTAATCTCGGGAACCTGGCCGGAACGCATAGAAGTCTTCATATGGTCTTGCATGGGCTTGTATGCCCTTGCCGGCATTCTACAGTGGCATCTTGAGGCAAAGATTAACGCAGTAATCGCTGCCTTACTTTTAGTCAGTGCCACGCTCCTGATGTGGACCCCGTTTCCAATCATCTGTCACTTCGTAGGTGCGGCGATCTTGTTCGGTATTGTCTACATGCAAACCCGCGCAATAAAGGCTGCGGCTGCCAGCCCGGTCTAGCTCGAAAAAAATACAAAAAGAATACAAATTTCCAAAACACTTATCACCCTATCCAGAGTAAATCATGAGCAATCACACAGCTAAACAAATACACCTCATCAGCCGCCCTAGCGGCATGCCCACCAAAGCGAATTTCAAGCTCGTTGAAGTTGGGCTCCCTGCGCCAACCGACGGCGAGGTGCTAGTCAAGAACCTCTACATGTCAGTTGACCCTTATATGCGCGGTCGCATGCGCGAGAACGCAGTCTATGCCGAGGCTTACGCTCTCGATTGTGTCATGTATGGCGGCGCTATAGGCGAAGTCATTGAATCTGCCGACCCCTCGCTACAAGCCGGCGATATCGTTCTCAATGGAGCTGCATGGCAGGATAAATTCATCGCAAAGGCGAACACCGTTAGCAAGGTGATTCCTTTTGATCCCGAGCAACTCTCACTCTACCTAGGCACACTAGGAATGCCCGGCCTAACCTCCTATGTCGGCTTATTTAAATATGGAGAGCACAAAGAGGGCGAGACGGTCTTCGTTTCCGCGGCGTCTGGTGCCGTAGGCGCTAACGTCTGTCAGATCGCGAAGCTCAAGGGCTGCCGCGTAATTGGCAGCGTCGGCAGCGATGCAAAAGGGCAGTGGCTGTTAGACGAATGCGGCGTAGACGCCGTCATTAATTACAAGACATGCGGCGACATAAGCAAGGCTCTAGCATCTGCTGCACCCGAGGGCATAGATGTCTATTTTGAGAATGTTGGCGGCGACCATCTACAAGCTGCACTCGAAGTTATGAACCCTTATGGTCGTATTGCCGCCTGCGGCATGATCGCGAGCTACAATAATGCCGAACCTGCGCCGGGACCGAATAACCTGATGCTAATTGTAGGCAAAAAAATTCGTATCAATGGCTTCATCGTGTCCGATCACGGCGATATGCGTGATCAGTTCTTGAGTGAGATGATTCCATGGATACAGGAAGGCAAAGTGAAGAGTCGGGAAACTGTATTCGAAGGCATCGACAATGCAGTTGACGCATTTCTCGGTCTATTTAGCGGCGAGAACTTCGGCAAGATGGTTGTGAAGCTAGGGTAGCTCTGAACAATTCTCTGGCGCCTCTGGCTTTGGGACTGTTTCGAGATCAAGGAATTTCTTTGCAAGCATACGTCCGCCTGTCAAAAAGGAACAACGAAGAGATCGGGGCAGTCTAAATGCCCCGAAGGGCGAGTCCTGAAGCGTTCATCAACTTCGTTGCTGTTCTTGTTAAGGACTAAGGCCATTAACAGCGAACTGCGTCTCACGGCTAAACGCTTCAGGACTCGTAGTGCTACCGTAGAATTACTTAGAGGTACCCACTACTCTTAGCCATGCCGAGTTAGATACCGATCTAGCGCGTTGGCGAACCCTCTCTTATCGGTCTCGCTCATTTGAGCGGGACCGCCAGTATGAATACCACTGCCGCGCATAGTGTCCATGAAGTCTCGCATATTGAGCTTCGCCTTGATGCTGCTTGCAGAAAACATCTCTCCACGCGGGCTCAAGACTTGCGCACCCTTGGTTATCAGCTCATCCGCTAAGGGAATATCACTAGTGATTACCAAGTCATCCTGCTGCACCCTACGCACGATCTCATCGTCAGCCACATCGAATCCCTGACCGACTTGAATCGCGGCGATGTTTTTGAAAGGAGGCGTCTGCATGGGCTGATTCGCAATCAGGCACAGAGGCACTCCAGTGCGTTCGGCCGCGCGAAACAGAATCGCCTTTATAGGCTTTGGACAGGCATCAGCGTCGACCCAGATCGTCATGAAAAAATGCCCGTGCACCGCTCTACTGTTCGACTAAAAATCGTCATAGCCCGGACAGTGGTAACTCATGATCCTTCAAGTCTTCGACAGCCAGGTTATGACTCAGGTAGTTCGAGCCAGAAAGGTTTGCAAACAACGTCGTCTTTACAAGCTTGTCCATTATCGGCCCTTTAACTTCAGACAGATGCAGCTTGATGCCAATCTCGCTCAGCGTTTGATTAATTTTTTGCAAGGTCTGCAGCGCACTCATATCAATCGCGTTGACGGCAGTACACATCAAAATTACGTGCTCTAGCTTGGGCTTTTTTGCCATCAGACTAAAAATAAGCTCTTCAAGGAAACGTGTATTCGCAAAGTAGAGGCTCTCATCAATGCGGATCGACAAGATATTATCGAAGGTTTCAACATCATGCCTCTCTACATTTCTGAAATGCTCAGTTCCAGCAACCCTGCCTATTACAGCCACGTGCGGCTGCGAAGTCTTGTACAGATGCATCAAGATCGAGACTAGCACCCCAGAGGCAATACCGATCTCCACACCCACCAACAATGTCAGGAACAAGGTAATAGAAACGGCGACGAAATCGGATTTCGAATACTGCCAGGACTTGCCTAATGCCGAAAAATCTAAGAGCGGATAGACCGCCATCAATATTATTGAAGCCAGAGCTACCTTTGGCAGCCAATACAGCAAGGGCGTGAACATCAAGGCAACGCAGGCGATGAGCACGGCTGTCATTAGACCCGCCGCTGGCGTCGCTGCACCCGCATCGAAATTGACCACCGAACGGGAGAAGCCACCGCACACCGGAAAACCGCCGGAGAATGACACCGCAATATTAGCGGCGCCCAAGCCAATTAATTCTTGATCGAGCTCAATCTGTTCCTTGCGTTTAGCCGCTAATGTTTGGGCTACCGAAACTGATTCAACGAAGCCAATAATGGAAAGTAAAACGGCGGACCAAAACAGGTCGCGAATGAGATCCAGTGAGAAATCAGGAACTGTCAGCCCAGGCAGCCCTGCCGGTACAACGCCCAGTAACTGCACGCCCTGCTGATCGAGCCTGAAACCATAGCAGAGCAAACCGGTTAGTAAGGCTACGATGACAGGTCCGCTTCGAGAGATACTGGTTACGAGCCTGCTGCCCAGACCCATCTTGGTGAGCAACGAGGCAAGTCCTGTTCTACACCAAATGATAATCGCTATGGAACTCAAGCCAAGACCCAAGGTAATCCAATTGATCTCGTCCATCGAACCACCCAAAGATACAAGCAACTCAATAATATTCTGGCCGCTGGATGTCGTGCCGAATAGGTGCTGTACCTGGCTGAGTCCGATAAGAATCGCGCTGGCAGTAATAAACGCGCTGATGACTGGGTGGGATAAGAAGTTAGCTATGAAACCGAGGCGCATCAGCCCCAATAGCAACAAGAAGACACCACAGAGGAATGCCAGAGTCAGAGCTGCGGCGACAAGCTGTGAAGGATCACTGATCCCTAGTTTTCCCAGAGCGGCAGCTGTCATTAACGAAAGCACTGCGACTGGACCGACGGAAAGCGTATTGCTCGTGCCAAAGAGAGCATAGAAAGAGAGCCCAAAGATGCTTGCGTAGAGCCCCACTTGAGGTGGTAGGCCGGCAACCAGAGCAAGGGCCAACGCCTGTGGCACTAACATTATCGCTACGATAACCGCAGCCATAGAGTCGTCGATCAGCTTTAGTTTGTCGTAGTCTCGCCCCCATCGGAGAATGGGCAGATACTGCGAAATTGGAATTGTTCTGCTCAAGTAGTTACTCAGTTTATTAAGGGTAATTCTTATCTAGCTCAAAACACATAATTCAATAGCTATAGACTTTTCAACTGGTTTTTCTTCTTGCGATTAATCAGCCCTACACACTTTACACAACCGAATAGCCCAAGGTCTATGGTGATTGTTAGGAGTAATGCGATAGCCAGACCCCACTCTACGGCGAGCATGTTTAGCGGTATCGTATAGCCATACTGCTCGAAAGTCTCACCGATAAATTCATCATCGGCATATAGGATTACGTGCATCGCCGCGGTAAGAATGTTGCCAGACAGGGCCTCTCGCTCATTAGAAATGCGGTTATACCTGGCCACGATACTTCGTATGCTCTGCGCATCGCTTTCGAACACTAAGTCGTTGCTGTCCGCGTAGTAAGTAATTAGCGCTTGAATATCGCCAGAGAAAAGCAGATCAGCAGTGGATTGGAAACCACTAATATTGGCGCTGACTTCTAGGTAGTGTGCATCGATTCGCCGCTCGTACTGATCGATGAAATTGGGAACCTGAATACCTAGCAGTAGACCTCCCGCAAAAATAAAAAGCCGGCTATAGGTTTTTAGTAACGAAAGGATCATGACTCACAGGTTCTCTAGTCGGGACGAATTTACGTGCCGAGCGGCTCGATGCCTCTACCTCAGCACGGGAGCCTCTGATCAATTATATGGCCACTCTGCTGGAGTCTGACGAGCGCTACCGCGAGGTCCCGCACCTGTACTAAGGCGCCGAATTCCCAACTTGGAATATTGTCGAGATAGATGCCCGGCGGAGAAACATCGCTGCTAAGATAGCCGCCAGGTTTATTCAGCAGCGTTTTTGCAACCGTTATCAATGCGACTGTTGTAGTGCTACCCACCACATAGTCATTGCCTGCCAACGCAAGCTTCTCTTCCGTTTTCTGCTGCACAGAGAAAACTGCTGGCTCGCTACTCCAATAAAAGCCAAACAACACAATAAAAGTGATTACGAAACCGAAGCCAGTAAGAATTATTCGCTTAGACATGCTTCCAGCACCAGATATGGAGAACACTGAGACTAGCCTAGTTTTCATGGAAGTCCAGAACATAGGCACAGTTTAGCATCTCGGGATAACTTAGGGTATTTGCACTCGAACAATGAAATAGCGGGAAAGAATGATCTGGCGCTAGACTATTCGTCGTTTGGCATCCGCAGACGAATGCCAAGGCGGCTGGAGAGTTCGATATTACCGCGCAGTCGATAACCATTTACTGCCTCGCGCATCACCGACACCATCCATCTCGCCAGATCATCATTTGGCGCAGTAATCAAAAAAAAGGCTTCGTGCTCTCTCGTCTGCCTGGCGATATCAGCAAGTTCATTCTGAGCCAGCTCAGAACGGGCCGAATAGCTTGGATAGTCCAGCTTGAAGAAAAGGTCGTTTGAATTCATCTCTAGCCGAAGGGCCTCTGCCGCGCTAGCTATCCCCGGATGACTGGGGTCGACGAAGCGAGCCCTGCCCAACAGTGTCTCCGCTTCATCGAAAATGCCTCTATTCATTGCTTCCCCGGCTAATTGCAGATACCGCACTACGATGTCTTGTAGCCCCTCTAACGCAAGTTCGTTCTTAGGATCCATAGCGAGCACGCGTTTGAATCGACCGTGAGCATTATCATCGACTGGAGTTAACAGCCTATCTTCACTCAGCGCCTGTAAGGCCGCATACAAGATATCCGGAATCATACGGCTAATATCAGCACTATCCGAACCGGAATAAACCTCGGCATCTGACAACACGCGAATATCGAGTGCTTCGTTCGCAGGTCGAGACTCCCCGGGTGTCGATTCGACAGCAGGTGTTTGGCAACTGCCTAACAGCAGTCCAAACAAGGGGAAAAATAAAAGCCTAAGAGGCTGCATCGACATAGGGCTAAGGTCACAGAATTAGTTCAATAGTTCTGAAAAGGGAATGAATTCAAGATTATCGCCGATCGTCACTGCTGTACAGGGCGGGACGACACCTAATCCGTCTGCTCGGCTTAGCGACGCAGCCACACCTGAGCTTTGATTTCGTAGTGGCTGCAGGGAAGCCACCCCATCTGGACCTTGCGCTAGTTGACAACGCAGATATTCCTGTCGCTCTCCTGAAGCGGAAGCTATAAAACCAGCTGCCACTCGAAATGTTTGCGGTGCGGTTTGCTTGCCGCCCAACATACGCAGCAGACAGGGCCTAACAACTAACGCGAAAGTAACGAAAGCGGAAACGGGATTGCCAGGCAGGCCGAAGAATTGAGTTGTCGCGATCTTACCGCAGGCCAGAGGCTTGCCCGGCTTTATGGCTAACTTCCACAATTGTAGCTCTCCTTCCTGCTCAACCACGGCCTTTACATGATCTTCCTCACCAACAGACACTCCGCCGGTGGTAATCACGCAGTCACTCTGATCTGCTGCAGCCACAAGCGCTCGCCGGGTACCCTCAAAATCATCCGCCACTATGCCGCAATCGAGCACCTCTACCTGCAGACCTTTCAATAGAGCATGCAGGGTGAAGTAGTTCGAATTATAGATCTGACCAGCTTCCAACTTAGTGCCAGGCTGCACTAATTCATCACCGGTTGTTAATAGGCTCACTCGCAGCCTTCTCGTAACGCTGACTGACTCCAAACCGATGGAGGCAAGCAAGCCTATGTCCTGCGGCTTTAGCCGATGACCCTTTGCCAATATCAAATCGCCAGCTTGTATATCGTCTCCCGCCTGGCGCAAGTTCTCGCCCGAGGGTACATGCTGCTGTTGCACGCTAAGGACATCACCGCTGACTTTGCAGTTCTCCTGCATCACTACGGCATCCGCGCCCTCAGGTACCGGGGCGCCTGTGAAGATACGTGCGGCCTCGCCCGAGCTTAGCTTTTGGCCTACTTCGCCCGCTGCAATTCTCTGGGTGATCTTCAGCTGAATATTTTCGGATCCTAGATCGGTGCTTTTCAAAGCATAGCCGTCCATCGCGCTATTGCGGTGTGGAGGAACATCAATTGGCGAAACACAATCATCCGCCAAGACTCTTCTTACCGCCTGCTCAAGGGGCACGTTTTCCTGCTCAGTTATCAATGGCAACAACGGCACCAGTTGTTCCAGAGCTTTGTCAATTGGGGTCAGTGACATGTCTTAACTTATGCTCAAGGGATAGAGTGTCATGAGGTAATATCACTTTCCGATTCGTCTGGCTCCGTTCGAAGGCGGCCTACATATAGCGTCTTAATGGTCTTCTGCAAATCTCCGTGCCAGGACTTCTGCTTAATGCCAAAGGTATCGAAAATTTTCTTACTGGAAAGCGTGGAGTTGGGTAGTTCCGGCAGCCGCGGTAGATTTTCGTGAATCTTGGTATTCTCCAACAATTGATAGATTTCTTCATCGTGATTTGCAGCGTACTTGAGGACCTGCCGCGCGAATTCGATTTCCTTCTTAATTTCCAATCCGCTGTAGTGATATGTGCCCCAAACATTCGCGTCACAATCCACTTGCTGAGTGATTGCCAAGATCGCCGAGGCCATATCGTCAGTTGACGTTGGGCTAAATCTACGGCGCGAAACGGTCAATTCACCATGGTGATTCTTAGTACTACGAATCCAAGATTTGATTAAGCCAATCTTGTGTTTACCGAAGAGCCAGCCTGAGCGCATGATAATATGCGATGGATGCTTTCTTACAGCCTCCTCTCCGGCCAGTGAATAATACCCATAGACACCCTTCGGGTTCGGTTCGTCATTCTCGTTGTAGCCCAATTTTTTCTCACCATCAAACACATAACAGTTGGACAGGTGAAGCATGGGAATATCGAGCTGAATGCAGGTTTCGGCCAGCATAGCCGGCAACAAAGCATTGATTCGTTCACAGCGCTGCTCGGAGGACTCTGCCCGCTTTAACGCGCTGTGGTTTCTAGAGATGAAGTCGGCCATGTTGACCAACTGAGTAGGGGCAAAATCGGCGATCATTCTGGAGATATAGCCCGCGTTAACCGGGTCGAAGTTCTTATCGGCGGGCGCGAGGAAACGAATCTTGTTTTTCCGCAAAATTTCGATCAGGCCTTTGCCTGCTGGACTATTCGCTCCTACTAAGAACAACTTCACTACTAAGTGACTTCCATTAATAAAATACGTTGTTAGAGATCGTAGTTAAATATCTAGGTGCGTAGAGTCTGATCAAACGTGGCTCGAGTCAAGCAGAAGCTGGGCTAGAGCCCATTGTTAGCAGATAATTGCGGTGCAGTTCCGTACTGTTCGGGTAGCCCCGCCTATGCGGCGGGCTGCGTTAAAAAAATTCCGACTAAATCCAGAGTGGATTTAGCCTAGAAAGGTATATCGTCGTCGAAGTTATCGAAGTTTGCAGGAGCCGCTTGTGGCGCTGCGGATGCAGATCTAGCTGCTGGAGCACCGCCCTGTTGGCCCTGACCCTGAGGTTGACCAAAGGAGTTGTCGCCAGCGTTTCCGCCGCTGCGCGAGTCTAACATCTGCATCTCTGAGGCAACGATTTCAGTGGTATAGCGCTTAACGCCGTCCTGTTCCCAAGATCTAGTCTGCAGGCGACCCTCTATATACAACTTGCTGCCCTTCTTTATGTATTGTTCTACGATCTCGGCGAGGCGGTTGAAGAAAATCACCCGGTGCCATTCCGTTTTTTCCTGCTGATCGCCCGTAGTCTTATCCTTCCAAGTTTCACTGGTGGCCAGAGAGACATTCGCCACTCCATTGCCGTTTGGCATCACCCTGAACTCCGGATCGTTGCCTGCGTTTCCAACCAGAATAACTTTATTTACACCTCGACTTGCCACTATCTGTCTCCCCGAATAAAACCCGTTGTATCACTATTAGAACACATATTAGAGCCTAGATTAGGACTTGCCTGACTAGGTGTTGCATCGCTGTTAATTTGGAGCCTGAAACTGATCTAGAAATTCACATCAAGTGTATATCATGCCCGCACTCATTAGAAATTTTCGCTGAAATAAACTTCATTGCTTTAATTCTCAAGCTGTCCTTTACTCCTGCCTGCGTAATTGTCGATAATGGTCGGTTCCGCCTACCGCAGTGAGTGAGTCATGGATTCGATTGTCGTACGGGGTGCACGCACCCATAATTTAAAGAATATTAGCCTCACTATCCCTCGCGATAAGCTCGTAGTCATCACTGGACTGTCCGGCTCCGGCAAGTCATCACTGGCATTCGACACCCTATATGCAGAGGGCCAACGTCGCTATGTAGAGTCTCTTTCTACCTATGCGCGCCAGTTCCTATCGATGATGGAGAAACCTGATATCGATCATATCGAGGGTCTGTCACCAGCGATCTCCATCGAGCAAAAATCCACGTCTCACAATCCACGTTCGACCGTGGGCACGATTACCGAGATTTACGATTACCTACGACTACTCTTCGCCCGCGTGGGAGAACCACACTGTCCAGAGCACAATATAAAGCTACAGGCCCAAACCGTCAGCCAGATGGTGGACAAGGTCATGACACTCCCCGAAGGCAGCCGCATTATGGTGCTCGCGCCCATCATCCGCGAGCGCAAGGGAGAACACCTTCACGTCTTCAGCGAATTGAACAGCAGCGGCTTTATACGCGCCAGGGTTGATGGACTGGTGTGTGAAATAGAATTTCCACCGGAGTTGGAGAAGAACAAGAAGCACTCCATCGACGTGGTGGTCGATCGCCTGAAGATCAAGCCCGGGCTAGAGCAGCGCCTCGCAGAGAGTTTCGAGACCGCCATTCAATTAGCAGACGGCTTAGCGCTAGTCAGTATTACCAGTGAAGATGACGAAAAGCCGCAGGATGATCTAGTATTCTCTTCCCTATTTGCCTGCCCGCAATGTGGACACAGTATCTCGGAGCTAGAACCGAGGTTATTCTCCTTCAACAACCCTGCCGGCGCCTGCTCCACCTGTGATGGCCTGGGCGTAAAACAGTTTTTCGACGAGAGTCGCATCATCACCGACGAGACATTGGCTCTCGCCGAGGGCGCGATTCGCGGCTGGGATCGTCGCAACATCTACTATTTTCAGATGCTTACCTCCTTGGCAGCTCACTACAACTTCACAGTCGAAACACCATTTAAGAAGCTTTCTAAGAAGCACCAAAATTTTATCTTGAGAGGAAGCGGCAAAGATGTCATCGATTTTCACTATGTGAACGATCGTGGCGATACGATCACCCGCAGCTACCCCTTCGAAGGCATCTTGCCCAACATGGAACGTCGCTACCGTGAGACGGAGTCGAATCATGTCCGCGAAGAACTAGCCAAATACCTTAGCTCGCAATCCTGCCCGGACTGCAGCGGCACGCGTCTGAGGAAAGACGCGCGATACGTACTAATCAAGGGATTAAACCTACCCAGCATCACCGGAATGACGGTTGCGGAGTCGGCTGATTATTTCAAGAAGCTCAAACTCTCTGGCACCCGCGCCCAGATCGCAGAGAAGATTCTAAAGGAGCTGCAGGATCGCCTAAAATTCTTGATCGATGTGGGGCTGAACTATCTAACACTCAATCGCAGCGCAGATACGCTCTCGGGTGGAGAGGCACAACGCATTCGCCTAGCCAGTCAGATTGGCGCCGGCCTTGTGGGAGTGATGTATATTCTCGACGAGCCCTCCATTGGCCTACATCAGCGCGACAACAGCCGCCTTCTGGACACCCTCTTCCACCTCCGCGATCTAGGCAATACTGTGATCGTGGTAGAACACGACGAGGAAGCAATCGCGAGCGCGGACCACATCATCGACATCGGCCCTGGCGCGGGCGTACACGGCGGTGAAATTGTCGCCGAGGGCACGCTTGCCGACATCATGAAATCGAAGAAATCTCTAACCGGAAAATTTCTCTCCGGTATAGAGAAAATTGATATACCAAAGAATCGCATTCCCTACGACGACGAGAAGCTACTCACCCTAAAGGGCGCGACCGGCAACAATCTTCAGAAGGTAGACCTAACAATTCCCCTAGGGCTATTCACCTGTGTTACCGGCGTGTCTGGATCGGGAAAATCTACGCTGATCAACAACACGCTCTACCCAATCACCGCCACTAAGTTAAACAAGGCTACCACTCTCAATCCATCACCTTATGAAGAGATAATTGGGCTGGATCAGTTAGACAAGGTCGTAGACATAGATCAAAGCCCCATCGGCAGAACGCCACGCTCGAACCCCGCTACCTATACCGGCATCTTCACTCCGGTGAGAGAACTCTTTGCTGGCACGCAAGAGGCACGAACACGCGGCTACAAGCCGGGGCGCTTCAGCTTCAACGTAAAAGGCGGCCGCTGTGAAGCCTGTCAGGGGGACGGCCTAGTTAAAGTCGAGATGCATTTTTTGCCCGATGTCTATGTGGCCTGCGAGGTTTGTCGAAGCAAGCGCTACAACCGCGAAACCCTAGAAGTGAAGTACAAGGGTAAGAACATCAACGAAGTATTAAATATGACCATCGAAGACGCGCGCGTGTTTTTCGATGCCGTGCCGGCTATAGCACGTAAACTGCAGACACTCATGGAAGTAGGCCTGTCCTACGTCTCTCTAGGGCAGGCAGCGACCACACTCTCCGGCGGTGAGGCGCAACGCGTCAAGCTGTCGCGAGAACTCTCCAAGCGAGACACCGGGAAGACTCTATACATTCTCGACGAACCTACCACGGGACTACATTTCCAAGACATCCGGCAACTGCTCAAGGTACTTCATCATCTTCGCGACGCGGGCAATACCATAGTAGTCATTGAACACAATCTAGACGTAGTAAAAACCGCAGATTGGGTCGTCGACTTAGGCCCGGAAGGCGGCAGTGGTGGAGGCTATATCATCGCCGAAGGCACACCCGAAGACGTAGCGAAGATAAAGAAGTCATATACTGGGCAATATCTTCAGAAAACACTAAGCAAACAGAGCTAGAGGCTGTTACTACGATGTTCAAATTTGCAAATCCACTGGGCTTCCATGAAATAAGCACATTGCGAAACTGCACGCTCGCTATTGGGCTCCTTTTTGCGTGTCTTGCGTCAAACACCTATGCACAATCGGATGCCTCTTCCATCAATCTAATGCAAAAACCCAAATGGCCGCACCACCTTTTGGTGAATCATTTATTGGCATACCTTCATCTTCAGCAAAATATCCGTACATTCGTGTCCAGTCATTAACATGATAGCCAGTTTGGCCCACAACCAATGCGATATACTGTTTGTCGTTTACTGAGTAAGTAGCTATTGTCGAGCTCGGAACGTCATTAAGAAGTGACTCCCATAACACTTCACCAGTTTCCTCATCCAATGCTTTAAACGCGCGATTTAGATCACCAACAAAAACTAGTCCACCTGCCGTCGCAAGTACCGAGCTAATAATAGGGCTGGATTGACGATGTCTCCAGGCAAATTCTTGCTCTGACATATTCACTGCTTGAATCCGCCCCATATTACCGTTGCTGTCTGGATTAAGAGCGGCGGCGAAATTAACGCCCGATGTCACTACTGAATATCCCTCTGTACTGGCGATTATGCAGGCCTCATTCAAGGGAATAAACATTCGATTCGTTATCGGATTAAAGGCTGAGGGAGGCCAGCTCTTTGCACCGTAGTGATTCGAGCAGATTAGGCTCACTGCTTCCGGATTCGGAATTGTATCGGGGTTAATTGTCTTGTATCCAGTCTCTGGATCAATCGCAGAAACAACATTCTGCAAACCCATATCGATGGAAAACAAATATTCCCCAGTTGCTGCATCGACAGCATCGAGAATACCCAGCTTGCCAACATTAACGACTGCTTTACGGATTTCTCCGCGGAATGGAATATTTACAATTTGTCGCTCGAATGCCCAGTCTAAATCCCATTGATCGTTCGCCAAGTGCTGGTAATACCACGCCAACTCGCCAGTATCAGGATTCAACGCAATCGTCGCGTTGGTATAGAGTGCATCATTGGTAATTCCATCTCTATTAACCGAGTATAACAATGGCCCTGTGTCGTAAGTTGGCGCTACACCAAAATAAACTAGATTGAGTTCTTCATCGTAGGCGCCTGCGTTCCACACTGAGCCACCACTTCTTTCCATCATGGTTAAACCGTTCCAGCTATTACCACCCGGTTCACCAGGTCGCGGAATTGTGTTGAAGCGCCACTTCTGCTCGCCTGTTTCAGTATCAAGCCCGAGTACCCAGCCACCCTTCGCGATGCGCAGTGAGGTGATTCCCTGTATGACCGTATCACCAATGATCATCGGCGCCATACGCAAATGATAACCAATTAAACCTTCTTCAGTTTCTATTTCGTGATCCCAGATAAGCTCCCCTGTCTTAGCACTCAACGCCAGAACATGCAGATCAGAAGTCGGGACATAGACTCTGTCATCATGCAGGGCAATCCCCTTTTTTTGGCTGGAGGGTACAGACGACTCATGCTGGTATCGCCATAACAGCGAACCATTGGTAGCATCAATAGCAAGAATTGTGTCGGGGAACGTAAATAAGAACATCACCCCGTCGTGAACAATCGGGCCTGGATTATTTGGCCCCGCTTGCAATGGCATTCGCCAGGCTAGGGAGAGATCATCAACATTGGTTTTATTAATTTGATCAAGCGCACTAAATCCCTGATTGTCATAACTGCGCTGCCAAAGTAGCCAATCCTCCTCTGGAGGATTATTCAACATTTCGCCAGTTACTGGAGTTAATTTCGCCAGAATTTCTTCTGCCCCATCTGCAACATTGGTCTCGATCAGAACTCTCGGTCCGTCATTCATCTCGGGCAGTAGGCGATTCGATTGAAAATCAACTCCTGGTGCCAACGCTTCTGAGTCTGGGCTCACTCCATTGTAGTCAAGAATATAGGCTGTAATTTCTTCATAGGCTTGATCATCGAGACCTGTAGCTGAGCCGGGGGGCATTCTACGTAATTGAGTTGCAAGTTGGTCTACCGGCACGCCACTCCAACGAGCAGCGAAATCAGGGCCTGATAAGTTTGGCACGACTGTGGCGCCTTCAAGATTCAATCCGTGACAACTCGCGCAATTAAGTTCGTAAATTTTCTTGCCAGAGTTCGCCTGAACCCCAGTATGTACTAGTGTCTGCTGACTATTCGCCTGGCCACCTAGAAGAGCTGTGGCTAGGAAAACCAAAAACATTTTTAGGGTAACTGGTAGTCTGATTTTTTTAATGCTCATGATAACGTTCCAGTACTTTTTCTGACTGCTAAACTCTGGCTGCGCATGCGAGGCAGCGATCTCCACAGAGTTCCAAATCCAAGTCTTTTTGGATCTTATCTAGATAAAACAGAGCCACTGAGAGTCGCACAATTAGGCGGGAAAATGCAATCCAAACGAGCGAGAAAACCTCCACCGGCTAAGGCCTACGGCTGCATTCCCAGCCCTGGAGTACTGGGTATTTTTACAAGTATCGATTAGTGTTATTCTGGCCCTGCTCTATATCACCCTAGTTCGCCTAGGTTTATGTGGAAAACAAACTGATTTGGGTTGCTAAGGCAGCCAATAAACTTCGGGGAAGAAGAATGAATCATCCGTCACCCACTTTGCAGCGGAATCGAGGTCGTGTTTCCGCAGCACTCCTAAGTTTTTTTGCCACCGTGTCTCTGTTTAGTGGTGCTGTGCATTCTCAGAGTCAGGGTGAATGGCAGGCACTGCCTGATATGCCAGTTGGGAAGTGGGAACCTGGAACAGTTGTTCTCGATGAGAAGCTCTATGTCTTTGGTGGCTATACCTTTGGCGTGGTAAGCAGCAAACGCTCAGAGATATTCGATCCACAAGACGGTAGTTGGTCCTTAATTCAAGAGCTGCCCAGCGCTATTACTCATATGAACACTGTGCTCGATGGACGCACTGTTTGGTTTGCGGGGGGGTTCAAAGATGGATATAGGGGACATGCTATCGCAGAAGTGTGGAGCTACGATGTAGATCAGGATCGATATACCGCAGCGCCTCTATTGCCAGAAGCTAGAGCCGGCGGTGGATTAGCAATAGTAGACCGAAAGATGCATTACTTCGGCGGGCTAATGAATGACCGCGACACTGATTCAAGTGATCATTGGGTTTTGGATTTGGATGAGTGGGCAGCGGGATCAGCTGTCTGGAACAGCGCCGCCGCCATGCCGGTACCGCGCAATCAATTCTCAACAGTAGTGCTTAACGGAAAAATTTATGCCATTGGTGGACAGTTTCATCATGACAGCATGCAATTGGATCAGCCGAGAACAGATATCTATGATCCACAAAATGATTCCTGGAGCGAAGGACCCGACCTACCTAAGGGTCATTCGCATGCTGAAGGCGCAACCTTCGTCCACAACAAGCAGATATACATGCTCGGCGGTCACACCACTCCAACGGGGGGCACCAAGTCTCTCGATTCTGACATATTGCGTTTAGAAGAGAGCGGCCAATGGCAAAAAATTGGCGAGCTACCAGCGCCCGTGTCTTCAGCTGCTGCTGCGATTATTGGCGATCAAATGTTCGTTGCGGGTGGTGCACATCCTGGTAGTAGCGTTATAGGGGAAATGTGGGTACGTCCCGCACCTTAATACAAGGTATTATTCGATGGAAACTGAAACGCAAACTTATCGGACTAAGACCTTGAACACAGGATAATCGGCCACACTCGCGTTTTCTAACTCTCGTTCCAAATAGTCATCGAACATATTCCAATAAGCCAAGCCGTCGTCAGCCTCGGGCTCTAATAGATAGAAAATTAGATTCGCAAGTCGGTTATCCATAGCCACATAGTAGTCGCCTGCCGAGAAACCCTTGCGCTCAGGCTCGAACGAACCTAGTAAGCGCGAGTTTCTGTGATTGTTCTGCACGAAGCTTTGCCTTTCTATCTCTGTGACCTTAAAACTCTCTCCACCGAATTCCTGATCCTGCGCCAGCCTGCTCACCTCGATCCCGTGCTGGCCTAATTTGGCAGCAAGCACCTCGAGTTCCGCCGGAAAGACATAGGCTACAGGCACTGTAGCCGACTTTATTGCCTTGAATGCATTAAAATTCTGCACCCCTTTTATCTCAACAATCTCCGAGCTACGCACGAATTTCTGGCTGCCATCGTCAGCGGTATAAGGAATATATTTGTAACTCAGCAAGTCCAGCGGCTCTTTCAAGGCCACCATTTCGAACTGAACACCATTTTGATAGCTACCAGCGTGATTCTCTATTTGGTCGACGACTCGCGCATCGGCCTGACGGTTTATTTCTCGAATCTCGCCAGCATGCATGTTCGAGTATTCGAGTATTTCATTGACGAAGGCATTCGCCGCGTGAACTCTTTTGTAAAATCGATCATGTGCAAACGTCTCGCTTAATATGGCCATTCGGTTTCTCAAACCCATATTATTTGTTAGGTAACGTGGCGCATGATTGTAAGTTCGTAATTCGCTCGGCGGCCAATCTCGAAAATCGAATCCGCCATACCAATTAAAGTCCAAATTGAATTTTTCTTTAATAGACTGACGTATCGCAGGTAGCATGACATCGGATGTGTAGTCTGATGGAGCAGCGTCCCCTGCCGTATGGTAAGAAGGTGCGTAGGTGAGCGAGTAACCATGCCAGGTGCCGTTTGTTGTGTGTAGGTCCACTAATATATCCGGATCCCAGCGCTGTATTAGGTTCTCATACAGTGCTGCTGTCTCGATGGTATCGATAATCATGCCATCTCGGTTAAGATCATAGCCGTGCGCGGTGCGCTGACCTGCAAGCTGTGGACTCATTTCTTGCGAGTCACGCGAGTCATCACTCATCTGATCATTGCCATCTGAGTTGTACACTGGCAGGAACAGAACTATCTGGTTTGCTAAGAGGTGTTGTTTGTCGCCGTGTAAAATTTCCCGCATCGCAATTAGGCTAGCTTCCTTTCCCTCAACTTCTCCCCCATGAATATTGCCCTGTATGTAGACCACCAACTTACCCGAGGCTCTTGCCTCCTCGGGCGTTCTTACAGGCGGATCTGCCAGCACTAATAACGGCACATTTTTACCTTCCAAACTCGTAACTAGAGTTTCCCGATGCACTAAATCACTGCTCGCGCGCAGCGCATCAACGACCGACAGAACTTCGGCAAATGTGGAGGTACGTTCAAAGTTACTCAATTCGGCGGCTGTAATCATCGCCTGGGAGAAACCACCATCCTCAGCGCTGACTGTTATTTGGCAGGCCAATCCTAAAAGTAAGGGAATTACTAGTTGTCTCATATGCTCTGTCCAAGCTGCTGCGGAGTGAATTTTAGTGGTTGCACGCCCCATAACACGACATGACAGGCCACAAGAAAGCGAATCCAGCGATGTGGATATAGCAAGATCAATTCTACGACTTTGCGATGGTGGATTCCTCAATTTGAATCGAAGCTATGCAGCTAGCTGCCTCGATATTGTAACAGCATGTGGTTTTTACCAAGTACTCACTCGGAAGCTCACGTATTTCGTACCTTTGTCGGAAATAGGGCCCTGTGGGGCTTGTTGCATTTTGAGGCCAAAACTAATAGCCTCAGTAGTAGATACGATTGCGGTAAATAGGCATGCGAATTGTAAAGATTTAGCATGCACTCAATTACAACAAAAAACGGAGCAATGTCAGTGAATTCCAAACTAACACGCAGACGTTTTATCAAGGGAGTTATCTTCTCAGGTGCCGCCGCTACAACTGGCACGGGAATTTATCTCGCAGCGAATGCCCAATCTGGACAATCCTCTGCTGAACGCTTGATAACACTCAACGTTAACGGTCGCGAACGACGCGTTGATGTACTTCCAACGGAAACGCTCGCCAATACCCTACGCTACAAGCTCAATATGACCGGCACCAAGATCGGTTGTAACCGCGGCGAATGCGGCGCTTGTACGGTATTGATCGACGGCGTACCAAATTACGCATGTTCAGTGCTAACGCAAAATGTGAAAGGTAAGGAAGTCGTATCCATCGAGGGCGTTAAGGCCAGCGATGGCACATTGCATGCTGTGCAGCAGGCGTTCATTGCAGAGAACGCTCCCCAGTGTGGATTTTGCACACCGGGTCAGGTGATGTCGGCAGTGGCCTTGCTCAACAGCAACCCACGTCCGACCAAATTGGAGGCCGCCGCAGCTATGTCAGGAAATCTCTGCCGCTGTGGAGCTTATGAACATTATCTTAATGGCGTGATGCGCGCCTCGGGGCAATTAGCATGAGTACTCACATAGGTAAAGATTTCACACCACCAGATGTAGCCGGCAAAGTAACTGGTGAGATTAAGTACGCCGAAGACTACAAGCGAGAAGGCATGGTCTTCGCCCGTTTGCTGACCAGCCCTATGCCAAGTGGCCGAGTAGTAAATATAGACACGTCTGAGGCACTGCGAATGGACGGCGTTATTGGTGTTTTCACCGCTGACGACTTACCCCCGGTCGCTCCTCCGGGAAATCCGGCACTGGCATCGGAGTATGTAACTTACGTCGGTCAGCCAATTTTAGCCGTCGCCGCGATATCTGAAGAGATTGCCGAGTCGGCTATCGACAAGATTCGTATCGACTTCGAACGCCGCGATTTCGTCGTAGATCCTATCGAGAGCCTTAGCCCCGGCGGCAGCAATGCCTACCCCGAGGGAAACGTGCTCGTCAGGACTCGCGAAGAAGGCCCCGAAGGCGCACCGATCGTAGGTGCTGAAATTCGCGACATCAAGTGGCCACAATCTGCTATCGACGCGATCAAGTCAGGCAAAGAGCCAGTGGGTGGGGAGTTCACCACTGAGTGGGCTTTCGGCGACCTTGATGCTGGTTTCGCAGAAGCGACACAAATCATCGAAGAGCCATTCGTAACAATCGGTTACCCGCATCACTCTCTCGAAGCTAGAACAGGTATGGCTTACTGGGAAAATGGTAAATGCTATTTCCATGGCTCTTCGCAGAGTCAGAGTGCAAACAATGCCGGTCTTGCCAGAATGTTAGGCATCGATTTGGCAGACCTAGTATTTATCAATGAAGCCACAGGTGGTGGGTTTGGTTCCAAGATCGGTCCTTACCCGATCATGGCAATTACCGGCAACTTCGCACGTGTTCTTAATCGTCCAGTACAATTGCGCATCACGCGTGAGCAAGAATTTTACATCGGCTCAGCGCGCTCCGGCATGCAAGGTTGGATCAAGATTGGCGTTAAGGATAACGGCAAAGTAACTGCTGTTGACTTAGTTATCGTGAACGATGGCGGCGCCACCGGCGGCGGTAGCGGCAACTCTTCGGCACAGCACGTTACCGTTGCTTATCAGCCAGAGAATATGCGTTATCGCGGCATTTCCGTTTATACCAACACAACCCCTCGCGGCGCACAGCGTGGACCGGGTCAGAACGAAATGGCCGCAGTACTCGCGCCAATGACTGACAAGGCAGCCGCTGCTGTGAATATGGACAGAGTCGCGTTCCGCAAAGTTAACGTACTCGACAGCAATGGTTTTCAAGGCGGCAGTCAGGGCCCAGTGACAAGTGCTTTCGTGCGCGAAGCTCTAGATCAAGGTGCGAGCACTTTTGGTTGGGATGAGAAGCTCGCCCTACCCAAGGTGAATGGCAGCAAGGTTCGTGGCGTAGGAGTTGGCATCGGTTATCACGGCGCAGGCGGCAGAGGCTATGACGGCCTCATTCGCATTGCCCCAGACGGCAGACTATTTATTCACAGCGGCGTCGGCAACTTGGGAACGTATTCCTACGCCGGCACCTGTCGCGCCGCAGCGGAGGCTCTTCAAGTGCCTTGGGAACGTTGCGAGATAGTTCACGGCAGATCGGACAAGCATTTGCCCCACAGTTCTGGTCAGGGTGGTTCCAATACCATCTTTACCCACACCCGAACTAACTGGGTAGCGGCACAGGACGCAATCACCAAGCTTAAGGAAATCGCTGCAACCGACCTCGGCGGTTCAGCAGGTGACTATGAGATCGGTGACGAGCGCGTCTATCAGAGCGCTGATTCTAGCATCGGACTAAGCTATGCACAGGCTGCACAACGGGCCATGGAGTTAGGTGGAAAGTATAGCGGCCAGGAATATCCTGACGATATCAACCCACTAACTCAGCTCGCAGTTCAGGGCTTGGCAGGCACTGGTTTGATCGGCGTCTCCAAGGACAATATTCCCGGTCAAGGTCAGCCTCCTGGTGTCATTGTCGGTTTTTGTGAAATTGAAATGGACAGGGACACCGGCAAGTTTGAGATCTTGGATTACACGGCGATTGCAGATTGCGGCACCGTAGTACATCCAAAGAACTTTGATAATGCAATGCGCGGCGGTGGTGTTTGGGGCATAGGACTTACTGCATTGGAACGTCATGTTTATGATCCGCAGAATGGTCTTCCCGCAAACACGGGTTTGTATCAGAGCAAGCCGCCAACCTACCTAGACATTAACGTAAACACTAGGGTAGGAGCAGTAAATATCCCTGATCCTCAAAATCCAACTGGAGGACGAGGCATCGGTGAGCCAACGCAGGGCGCATCTGCTGCCGCATTGGCCAGCGCCATATCTGACGCCTTGGACGGTCACCTGTTTAACTCAGCGCCGACCACGACGGATATGATCGTTAATCACTTGGCTGGTCACACGTACAGCACCAAGTCCCTTAAAACTAACACTTTCTAGAGGTTATCTATGCCATCTCATGACGTAATGCCCAATATGGAACTGTACCAACCGGTACAGGTAGAAGATGCCCTAGCACTAGCCGATCGGCTCGCCGATAGAGGCTGGTTAGTTGGGGGCGGCCAGGATACTTATGGCTGGTTGAAAGATAGAGCAAAAGACGCTGATGCATTAATCGACCTGAGCGCTATTGAATCACTCCGGGGAGTACGCGAAACTGCGGGCGGTATTGAAATCGGTGCTCTTACTACGATCACAGAAGTTGCCACAAACAGCATCATCCAGGATAAGTTCTCCCTGTTATCGCAGGCAGCTGGTGTAGTGGCAAGCCCACAGATTCGCAACATCGGTACACTTGGCGGCAATGTCTCACAAGACGTTCGCTGCTGGTACTACCGCCGCGGTCTGTCTTGCTATCGAGCCGGCGGTAACCTGTGCTACGCGGATACGCCTCAAGGCATGAACCGTGATCACTCGTTGTTTGAAGCTAGTCGCTGCGTTGCTGCTAGCCCATCAGATACTGCGCCTGCTCTAGTAGCGCTAGATGCCACTATGGTCATTCGTAGTGTTAGTGGCGAACGCACTCTTGCCGCCGAGGACTACTTCGTTGGCCCAGCTAACGATATCCTGAGCACGACTGCGTTGCGCACAGGTGAGATTCTTACCTCAGTAAGAATTCCAAACACTTGGGCCAATGCCTCGTTCTACTTCGAGAAAGTTGCAGACAGAAACGTATGGGATTTCTCTCTCGTTAACATTGCGGCGGCCTTCAAGGTTAGCGGTGGTGTTGTGGAAGATTCCCGCATCGTTTGTGGAGCCGTGCAGTGCACACCACGTCGCGTGACTAACGTGGAGAATGCAATTCGAGGTCAGGCGAAGAATGCTACCACTGCAGAATCTGTCGCCGAGATGGCAACGGATGGCGCTCGCGCACTAGCTCACAATGGATTTAAAATTCCATTAATGCAGAACTTGGTAAAGCGAGCTATCAGCGCCTAAGCCAAGTGGCCACAAGGCTTAAAAAAAGGAGTGAGCTTCTAGTTCACTCCTTTTTTTTGCCTTGAGAAAAATAGTTGTTGAGTTCACACTCATATCAATCAGTGTCCGAATGGCCTTACTTCTGATAAATTAAATACACTATGACAAGACTAATACAAACCTTAACATCAGGTATGCTCCTGCTTTCCATTCCGCTAGTGTACGCCGCGGAAGGCGATAGTAAACTGAAAAACGTCAGCATCACTGATGTACTGAACGTGCCCTATAGACATTCCGAGACTACTATCAGCTATGGTCCAGACCAATTTCAGTTTGGCCAACTCTGGCTGCCTACCACTTCTCCTTCTCGAGCAAGCCTCGTTCTTATTCACGGAGGCTGCCGGCTTAACGAGTTCGATATCGGCTACAGCCATTGCCTTAGTTCTGCATTGGCCGATGCAGATTATGCAGTCTGGTCTTTAGAATATCAGCGTACCGGCGATGAGGGCGGCGGCTGGCCGGGAACCTTCGAAGATATTATCACCGGCATCAATAGCCTGAACGACATAGCTGGAATAGAGTCAGAAAGCTTGGCGATCCTCGGACACTCAGCGGGTGGTCACCTTGCCTTGCTGGCAGGCGCTCGATCAGAGCTTCTTGATGTGGAGCCGGATCTAATTGTAGGCCTGGCTGCCATTTCCGACGTAGCGATCAACGCTGCGGGCAGCAATACCTGCCAAACTGCGACGCCTTTATTCATGGGCGGCGATGTTGTCGAACGCGCACAAGAGTACTTTGATGCTAACCCAAGCAATCATGGCCTGCATGAAAACTCGGTACTGCTGGCTGGAGATATTGACGAGATTGTTCCACTCTCACAGGTGACGCTGCCGGGAGCGAAGACAATTATCAGTACAGGCGCGAGTCATTTCGACTGGGCCCATCCCGACACCCCCGCCTATCAACGTCTATTAGAATTACTCGATGAACACTTCTAGCGCCTCGCCTCAGGAAATAAAAGAACTAGATCAGTCTGATCCTCTCTCCGCCAAGCGCGGCGAATTTCTTATCCCAGCAGATATCATCTATCTCAATGGCAACTCTCTAGGACCACTCACAAAAAATTCACAGCAACGTGCGCAGGAAGTTGTTCAGGAGCAATGGGGTAAAGACCTCATCGCGAGCTGGAATACACACGCATGGATTGATCTGCCATTCACTGCAGGCGAAAAGATAGCAAAACTTATCGGCGCCGCGCAGCAGCAACTAGTCTGCTGCGATTCGGTTTCAATAAACCTCTTGAAGGTCCTCGCCAGCGCTCTACAAATGCAGCCCTCGCGCAATCTCATTCTCTCGCAGGAAGATAATTTTCCCACCGACTTGTATGTCGCGCAGGGTTTGGAGACGCTGTTAGGCGCAGCGCGCTGTAAAGTGAAAACTGTCGCAGAACCTGATCTAGCTCAAGAACTGGATGAGGATGTCGCCGTGTTGTTACTCACTCAGGTGAATTTTCGCAATGGCGACAAGCATGATATTGAACGGCTTACATCGATGGCCAAAGCGAGAGGGATACTTGTCGTCTGGGATCTATCTCATAGCGTCGGCGTACTGCCTTTGCAAATGGATAAATGGGAAGTCGATTTCGCTGTGGGCTGTGGCTATAAATACCTTAATGGCGGCCCCGGCGCACCCGCTTTTATCTACGCGAACAAAAAGCATCATGAGGCTATAAAACAACCAATTCAAGGCTGGATGGGCCATCGCGAGCCGTTTACTTTCGACCCCGATTACAAGAATGCTGCTGGCATGGCACAATTTCTAACCGGCACACCACCCATCCTCTCGCTAGCTGTGATGGACAGCGCACTCGACGTCTTCGCGGATATCACAGTCACCGATATCAGTAGAAAAGCCAATGCTTTAGCTGAGTTGTTTTTGGATTTAGTAAAGGATGACGAAGACCTGCACAGCCTGACTCTAGAATCAAAGGCGGACTCTGCATTCCGGGGAGCACAACTCGCGTTCTCACACCCAGATGCCTATGGCATCTGCCGTGCCCTCAACAAGGCTAGCGTAGTGGTAGATTTTCGCAGCCCCAATATTGTTCGCTTTGGGTTCTCACCTCTATTTCTGCGCTTTGAAGACATCTGGCGAGCCACGCAGATCATAAAGAAAATAGTAAGAGAGAAAACTTATCTGGCTGACGAGTTTTCTCTAAGACTCAAGGTCACGTAGCTGAATTCAAGTAGCAGCACTACGATAGTGCTGCTTTAAAAAAAATAGTTTCCAGTGAGATAAGGACCTACCCTTATCACAAGGGAGCAAACAAAGATTACAGCTACCACTGGCGGCAGATTCACTTCTTTTTCGTAAACAGTCATATTAACCTCTCCCCTGAAAACCATGTCAGAGCATAGTAGAGGGAGTGGCGAAAATAGTGATTTAAAGCATCTTCAAGTGTCGCTGTGAAATTTCATAGACCGAACTAAACCAGACTGGCTCATCATTGAGATTTGGTACGAGTTGAAAAACTTCGCCGCCGCCCTCCATGAATTGTTCCCGGTATTCGATACCAATCTCGTGAATCGTTTCTAGGCAATCTGAAACAAACGAGGGAGTGACCACGGCAATTTTCTTACAGCCGGATGCAAGCAGTATCTCCAGGTGATCATCTAGATAAGGCTGAATCCAAGCCTGACGACCGAACCGAGACTGGAAGGCTATAGAATATCTTTCCTCGCTCCAGCCTAAAGCCGCCACGACATTCTTCGTAGTTCCGATGCACTGCGCTCGGTAGCAGAGGCGATTCTTGTCTGATATCTGCTCACAGCAGCTACCGAATCCACAGACATCGTGACTGTCTGCCTTCTTTATATTTGATTCTGGCAGGCCGTGGTAACTGAACACCACATGATCCACCTGCTCTTCCTTAAGGTGCTTGCCGATTAGGTCTGTCCAGGCTCGGACAAATGCGGGCTCAGCATAGAGGTCATCGATGAAATGTAAATTGGGGTGGGTTTCCCATTTGGCGGCTGCCTGCCTTACCCCATGAAATACAGACGCGGTCGTTGCTGTCGAGTATTGAGGAAAAAGCGGCAACACCAAAATTTCATCTCTGCCTTTACTTTCCAACTCTGCCATTGCTTCGGGTATGAATGGCTGGCTATAGGCCATGCCATTGAGCACCAGCACATCTTCTCCGGTGTTAGCATAAGCGCTCTGCACACTCGCCTGCAGCCTGTCGGCATAGACCTTCAATGGTGATCCCTCGTCCATCCAGATGGTCGCGTAATCCTTAGCGGTCTTTGGGGCGCGAAATGGCAAGATGATCAAGTTGCGCAATAACCACCTGCCCAACGGATTCATATCGAAAACATAAGGATCCGAAAAGAAACCCTTATAGAAGTCTCGCAGACCCTTAGCAGTTGGTTCGGCTGGTGTACCGAGATTTAACAATAAGACAGCTTTTGACATAGGGTTACAACTAATTTCCTGATTATGACGACAACTCATTACTACGTTCAATCTATGTGAACAGGATCAATAACAGGTTAAATATCTATAACGTTGCTTGTGCGCCGATGGTAAAGCGAAACCGCCTCTGGATGCCAGTATATAGCATGCTTACATTGGATACCGGTAGCGTCAACCCGGCAGCAAACCACATAAAGAGTCCAATAGATTGCCAATATTCCACTCGTGTCTCGTGCAGGTCCCGCTACGCAGAACTTAATCCGCAATTCCCTTCTTATACTCACCAGCACGCTAATCCAGCCTGCTTTGACCGCCGAGGTGATCAAAGTTCAGGGCTAAGAAGAAACAGAATTCTTGCTATCCTGCTCAAATAGTTTCTCCAATTCTAACCTTCCCTCTTTCGCCAAACTTTTTAATTCTGCCATATCATGCATGTGTTCTGCTGAACGAAGCTGCATGCCTTCGTCATGCTTGCGAAACATACTCGTTATCCCCAAGGCCTACCCTTCTGTATGGCCTAGGTGTTCCAGAGTGTCAGTTGCGACCTCGAGACTGCTAGCAAAAGTTTCTCGTATTACATTGTGTACGTCACGTTTGTGCAGTTCATAGGCGTGGAAGCGATCGATAGCGCCCGCCACCATCCGAATGTCTGGGTTCTGCTCTCGAGCCAGATCAACTATCTGGAAAGAATCCTCAACATCATCCACGGCAAGCACCAGAATTCTGGCCTTTCTAATTCCCACAGATTGCAGTAGATCAAGCCGCGTAAGATCTCCATAGAAAAACCGATTACCGAATTGCTCTACGAATTCGACATGATCCGAATCCTTGTCCATTGCTGTAAACAGCACATGACGCGCCTGCAACATTCGACCGACAATCTGGCCTAGTGAGTGAAGGGCTGGGCACTGAAAAATTCTGAGGCGTAAATGAATGTGAATCGAGGGCTTTTTAGGTGGATTCCACCCCTTGATTGGGCACTTAAGCCGATTTGAGTTTTCAGTAACTAACTCTGCAGCTTATTTTGATTGCCCTCGCCAGGACAACCATCACAAAACCTGCCAAAAGGCCCATAAATATTGGCCTGCAGAAATCTGAGTATTCTAGTAACAAAACCTGCTGAAATATGCTGTAATCATATTGAGAACTAATAGAATTAGGTACCTAGGACAGTTTCCCTAGTAGTACAAATTTTGAATTAAAAGGAATAAAACGTGAAAAAACTTTTGGGA
>Ga0308009_10000480_pt1 | contig 29322 bp, 24 predicted proteins | sample Neamet127_FD_203134 | JGI IMG/M metagenome (GOLD analysis project Ga0308009, IMG submission 203134) | Marine microbial communities from water near the shore, Antarctic Ocean - #127 | ecosystem: Environmental > Aquatic > Marine > Unclassified | place: Southern Ocean | collected 2014-07-24
GGCGGCTGTTGCCCGCGCCTCAAACCAGGGCGAAAACCGAAAACCCCATAGGCCAGCATCCGCGGCCCGCGGCTTCCTGCTTTGGAGGATATCGTACACCTGCCGGTGCCCGATTTCCTTCACAATCTCGGACGCTTACGCGCCTCTTGGCCTTGCCTAACACCGGCCGCGGGTTCAGCTTCAGAACATGCGGGGATTAGCTGTCACGTTCTGGGGATTGTTGCAGGTTGCGGGATGCTCTGTTGGCAATCCATCGGTGCATGAAGTCGCTCGTATCGAAGCTGTTACGGCTCACAGCAGTTGTGTCGGCACCTTGGCTAGGTGGCATCGCGAATTCTACTTCCAACCGGCTCTGGGGCTGATCGGCTCTGGGGTGGATAAGGGAACCATAAACGTCGGATATTCGGCAGGTCGTAATGGTGAAAAGCCCGGCCGCTTCGTCATAGAACCCCCAACGGTTACCAAGTTTGACGACTCACAATTCGCTTTTGCGTGGGGGCGATGGAACCGCACATCCGGTCGATTTGATAGCTGGACGTGCGGTTGTAATGTAGGCTTGCCGGCCAGTCGCAGTGGGCCGCCTGCCTGCCCGGCAATGGGCAAATAACCTACTCCCACCTGCAAGAGCGGCCCTCCGCTTTCCTTTCCAACCCAGACATTCCCGTATTCGATCGGTTGCGAGAACTTCCTCCCCATCGGAAATAGCAACGGCCGGAAGCGCTTGGTTGCGTGTGAGAAGGCGGGGCAGGATATGAGAGCGATGATAGACTGCGAAAACGCCCAGGGGGCAGGGCAATCCCCCGACCGCTTAGTGGACGCTACGCGGCCATCCGACATATCTTTCCGCTCTTACCCCATCGGCATGATCCTACCGGTGCCGGGCATCGGGCGTCTGGTTCTTTTCGATGCGCATCCGTCGAGGGATGTCTTTCACCGAGAGATCTGGGGGCGGGAGGTGTTCCTGTTCGACGACGATAACCGGCTGGTGTGGCAGATCGCGCCTGAACCGGGCACCACGGACGACATGCACCGAAATTTCGATACGGTCCGCCCCGCGACCGAAAGCTTCTCCGCCATTAGCAATATCGACGGGAGGTTCTATGCGAGCCGGATCGGCGGTGACACTTTCGTGATTGATATGACGACCGGCGCTGCCTCGTATGGCGGCTGGGCACGAACCTAGCCCGTTCGAGCCAGCCGGATCGTGCAAACGTCGATTGCCGCGCTGGCTTTCCCATATCCTGATCGTTTTCAGGAAGGCAGCCCAGCATTATGTCGGCTATCGCCATCGGCGTTCCCGAAAGCGGCCCGTCCACTTTCCTCTCATTCCGGCCATTCCGCTTACGCCCAGACTTCGCGGGGACGGCAGAAGGGAAGGGCGAAGCGTGGCGCCGACACGCCCGGGCTTCAAACGCCGCCGATGCCGGACGCCTCGGGTACGGCAACCTCGGGGACCGGCGTCGGGATCACCACCGGGGCCGGTTGCGGCTGGCCCGCCTGGCCGATCAGCGCGGTGTTCTCGATCACGTCGAGCGCCTGGCGTGCGGTGACGTAGCGGCGGGCGGCGTCCATCCAGTTGCTGGCCTGCGCCGCACCCGGCAAGCGCGCGACCTCGGCCCGTGCCGCCTCGACCTGGCCCGCTTCGAGCAACCGGCGCACGCGCGCGAGGCGGTCGGCGGGCATCGGCGACGGCGTACCGGCCTTGCGCAGCACCACCAGCGAATCGATCTGGTGCTGGATCGTGTCGAGCCAGCCCTCGCCGGTCGAGGTCGTGATGTCGGGCGCGATCGTGTCGAGGCCCTGGCGCAGATCCTCCAGAGTCACCGGCTGGCGCGCGGCCTGGATCAGCAGCATCGTCGCGCGCGGCTGGGCCTGGCCGAAGCGCAACCGCAACTGCTCCTCGAGATAGCCGAGCCCGACCCCGCGATCGAGCGCACGGCGTGCGGCGAACGCGACCATCAGCCCTTCCGCGCGCGTTGCCTGTCCGCCGGCCGCACTGGCATCCGTCGTGATCGCCGCGGTGCGCGCCTCGAGCGCGGCCAGTTGCGCCGCCAGCGTCGCCTCGCGCGTCGCCAGCACCGCGGTATCGACGGGCGCGGCCGCCTGCGGCTCGCCGTCGGGGCCCAGCGGCTGCGACGGGATATAGCCGGTCGCGGACGACGAAGCCTTTTGCTGCGCCGTCGTCGCGGCGCCGGTGGAACGGGTGAAACCGAACCATGGCACGGTCTTGGCCGCATACGCCATCAGCGCGAGGCCGGCGATGAAGGCAAGGCCCACCAGCGCAAGGATGACACCCATTCTGGGTCCGCGTGCCCGTGGGCGATCGGTCGGCACGTAGTCGCTCATGGCGTGCTTATCCCCGCCGCGCGCGCGCTGGTCAATCGCGCGTGTGTTCGCAGATGCAGCGGCCATCGCGACGACCGCCGAATCGTTCGGTTCGGGGGCGATCGCGATGCTGGCCCAGCCCGTCCCGGCCGCGTCGCCGACCGCCCGGCTGATCGCGATCAGCGCGATGCGCGAGCGATCCGCGCCTGCCCCATCGACCAGCTCGGCCAGCCGCGTGGCGGCGCGCGCGGAATGCACCAGGACCAACGCATCCTCGAACGAGCGCGCGGCGTCCGCCGGCACCGGTACGGCCTCGCTCGCATAGACGGTGACCGCCTCGACGCCGTCCTCGGTCGGCGCCCGCTCACGTCCGGCGAGATGCAGCAACCGCGCGAAACCCCGGTTCCGCGCCTCGGCCACCACCGCGCGCGCGTCCTCGCCGCCCGTCACCGCGACCGCGAACCCGGCTTCGCTCGCCGCCGCTGCCGTCGCCGCGCCGACCGCGACGACCGGCAATCGCCTGAACAGGTCGAGCCCGGTGCCACCATGCCGCACCGCGTTCGCGCTCGTCAGCAGCAGGCCGTCGAACCCGGTTGGGTTGGGCGGCGTCCAATAGACCGGCACCACCGCGAACAGCGGAACCTGCCGCACTTGCAGCCCTCGCGCGCGCAAGGCGTCGGCGGTGCGCGTGTTGCCCGGTTCCGGCCGCAGCACCACGACCATGCGGGTCATCGGGGCTTCATGCGGAGAACAGCCGCCTGACGCTGGCCGGCGCGCGCGCGAGCAGATCCTCCGCGAGTGCCGTCCCGAGGTCGTCGTCGACCGTCCCCTCGATCGATCCCGCGACGTCGCATGCGCCATCCTCGGCGATCAGCTCGGCGCGTAACGTCAGCGTCTCGCCCGCCAGCGACGCCAGCGCCGCAACCGGCGAATGGCAATCCGCCCCCAGCCGCGCGAGCAGCGCGCGCTCGGTCAGCACGCACGCACTCGTATCATGGTGGTCGATCGCCGTGACGATCTCGCCCGCCGCGCTCCCGGCGAGCACTTCGACGCCGACCGCGCCCTGCGCGGGTGCCGGCAGCATGACATCGGTCGGGATCGCATGGCCATCGTCGCGCCCGAGCCGGTCGAGCCCTGCCGCCGCCAGCAACGTCGCATCCATCTCGCCGCTCGCCACCCGGCCGAGCCGCGTGTCGACGTTGCCGCGGATCAGCACGATCTCGAGGTCGGGGCGCAGCCGCAGCATCTGCGCGCGCCGCCGCGGCGAACTCGTCCCGACCACCGCGCCCGGCCGCAGGTCGGCGAGCGTCTCCGCCCCGATCAGCCGGTCGCGGACATCGGCGCGGGGCAGCATCGCCGCGATCTTCAGCGTGCTGGGCCGGATCGTCTCGACGTCCTTCATCGAATGCACCGCGCAGTCGATGTCGCCATCATGCAGCGCGCGATCGAGTTCCTTGGTCCACAGCGCCTTGCCGCCGATCTCGGCCAGCGCGCGATCCTGCACGCGGTCGCCGGTGGTGCGGATCACGACGATCTCGACCATGTCGGACGACCAGCCATGCGCCGCGCACAGTGCATCGCGCACCATGCCCGCCTGGGTGAGCGCCAGCGGCGAACCGCGCGTACCGAGCCGAAAACGAGTCATCCTGCGCGCCATGCAGAAAGGGCGGGGCTTCGACAAGCTTCGCGCACCCCTATACAGGTGTATGATGATCATCCTCGGTATCGAATCCTCCTGCGACGAAACCGCCGCCGCGCTCGTCACCGGCGACCGCCAGGTCCTCGCGCACCGCCTGCTCGGCCAGGAAGCCGCGCACGCGCCGTTCGGCGGCGTCGTCCCCGAAATCGCTGCGCGCGCGCATGTCGAGGCGCTGGAGCCGCTGATCGTCGCGGCCCTCGCCGACGCGAAACTGGCGCTCGCCGACGTCGATGCGATCGCCGCGACCGCGGGCCCGGGGCTGATCGGCGGCGTCATGGTCGGGCTGGTCACCGGCAAGGCTTTGGCGCACGCCGCGGGGAAACCGCTGATCGCGGTCAACCACCTCGAAGGCCACGCGCTATCGCCGCGGCTGTCCGACCCGGACCTCGAATTTCCCTATCTGCTGTTGCTGGTCTCGGGCGGCCACTGCCAGTTGCTGCTGGTCGAAGGCGTCGGCGCGTATCGCCGGCTCGCGACGACGATCGACGACGCGGCAGGCGAGGCGTTCGACAAGACCGCCAAGCTGCTCGGCTTGGGCTTCCCCGGTGGCCCCGCAGTGGAGCGCGCCGCCGCGCTCGGCAACCCGAAGGCGGTCCCGCTGCCACGCCCGCTGAAAGGCTCGGCCGAACCGCATTTTTCGTTCGCCGGCCTGAAGAGCGCGGTCGCGCGCGTCGTCGGCCAATATTCGCCCGAGGACCTCGCCGCCTCGTTCCAGGCCGCCGTCGTCGACTGCCTAATCGACCGCACGACCAGGGCGCTGCAAAAATTACCGTTCGTGTCGAGCGAAGTCGAGACACCGCTCCCACGCGGCGACTTCTCGACTGCGCTCGAAGCGAACGGGGGTAGGGATGGCGCACACACCCGCCGCCCCACCGCGCTCGTCGTCGCCGGCGGAGTGGCGGCGAACACCGCGGTCCGCTCGGCGTTGCAGACGCTCGCGAGCGATCACGGCCTCCGCTTCGTCGCGCCGCCCTTATGGCTCTGCACCGACAACGCCGCGATGATCGCCTGGGCCGGCGCCGAGCGCTTCGCCGCCGGGCTCACCGACCCGCTGGACGTCGCGGCGCGCCCACGCTGGCCGCTCGACCCGAACGCCGAAGCGGTGCGTGGTGCAGGAGTGAAGGCATGAAAATAGGCGTGATCGGAGGCGGGGCCTGGGGCACCGCGCTTGCACAGGTCGCCGCGCATGAAGGCCGCGACGTCATCCTCTGGGCGCGCGAAACCGCCGTCGTCGACTCGATCAACGCGCACCACGAGAACGCGCTGTTCCTAACGGGCGTAGCGCTCTCCCCGACGATCCGCGCCACCGAAGACCTCGCCGCGCTCGCCGACATGGACGCGATCCTCGTCGTGGCCCCCGCGCAGCACGTCGGCAGCGTCCTAGCCGCCGCCCCGGTCGGCCGCATCCCGCTCGTCCTGTGCGCCAAGGGCATCGAGGCCGGCAGCAAGCGGCTCGTCGGCGAAGTCGCCCGCGCGGTCCACCCGGACGCGCCGATCGCCGTGCTCTCCGGGCCCACCTTCGCGCACGAAGTCGCCGCCGGATTGCCCACCGCCGTCACGCTCGCCTGCGAGGATGCCGACCTCGGCGAACGTCTCGCCACGCGCTTAGCCGCCCGCCATTTCCGCACCTACGCCTCGACCGACGTCGCCGGCGCGGAGATCGGCGGCGCGGTGAAGAACGTCCTCGCGATCGGCTGCGGCGTCGTCGAGGGGGCAGGGCTAGGCCAGAACGCGCGCGCTGCGTTGATCGCGCGAGGTTTCGCCGAAATGACCCGCTTCGGCCTGGCCCGAGGCGCCCGCGCGGAAACGCTTGCCGGCCTTTCGGGGCTAGGCGACCTCGTCCTGACCTGCTCTTCGACCAGCTCCCGCAACTTCTCCCTCGGCGTCGGTCTGGGGAGAGGCGACTCCGCCGCCGCGCTCCTGTCCGACCGCCGCACGGTAGCAGAAGGTGCCTTCACCGCCCCCGTCCTCCGCGAAGCCGCCCGCGACGCCGGCGTCGACATGCCCATCACCGAAGCCGTCTGCCGACTGTTGGAAGGCGCCCCGGTAGGCGACGTAATCGGCGACCTCTTGGCGCGCCCGCTAAAAGGCGAGGCGGGCTAAGCTCGATCCTCCCCCGCAAGGGGGAGGTGGCACCGAAGGTGACGGAGGGGGAGGACACGCAACAGCGGTTTCCCTTTCCTCCCCCTCCGTCTGGCAAGGGCCAGCCACCTCCCCCTGGCGGGGGAGGATCGCGCGGTCACCGCAACACCCGCGCCGCCAGCCCCGAACAATCCGCATCCCCCGCGACCGGGCCCTGTTTCCCCGAAATCGCCCGCCCGATCGCCTTGAAGATATTCCCCACCGACTTCACCTCGGGCGGGATCGTCACGGTCGGCCGCTCGATCGTCCCTGTCATGTACGCCGCCCCCGGCAACCGCAGCAGCGCATCGCGTTTCGGCGCGCCGGTCAGCCGGATATTCAGCGTCTCTCCTGGAAACACCACGCTCCCGGCCCCCCGCAACTGGCTCGCCGTCGTATCGACGATCATCGGATCGACCCGCCCGCGCCCGCCCGTCACGTCCAGCTTCAGCACCACGCACCGCAATCCGGCCCGCTCGCCATCCTTCGCCAGCAACGCCCGCGCCGCATCGAACCCGAGCGCGGCGGCGATCCCCTGCGGCAATTGCCCGTCGCGCGCGACGAACCCGATTGTCCCGTTGGACCGCCCGACCGCCGCGCGGATCGTCTCGCCCGGTCCCCTCAACCGCACCCGCGCGCTGACGTTACCGCTGAAATCGCCGCCGCCGCCCGCCAGATCCTGCACGCTGCTCCCGCGCAACCGAAGATCGATATCGACGATCGGCACCTTCCGGTCGCCGCGCTGGTCGACCGTCACTTTGCCCGTGACGTTGCCATGCGACAGCCGCGCGACCAGCTCGCTCAGTGTCAGCAACTGATGATCGATCGCCAGCACGCCCTTCGCGGCCAGGATCGGCGACGCACCCTTGGCACTGACGATCCGCCCGATCCGAAAACCCATCCGCGCGTCCGTCGTATCGATCTTGCCGATATCGATCCGCGTATTGGGCACCAGCCGCGGCCCGATCCGGCGTTCCAGTGCGGCGCCCTCCGCCTTGCCCTCGTCCGACGCCAGGTCGCCGAAATCGAACTGCCGGGAGACGATGTCGCCGTCCACCTTGCTGCGCCCCACCTGCTTGTCGACCGTGACATGCCCCGCGAAGTCCGACCGCCCGACCACACCCTTCAGCTGCGTGATCGTCCATTTCGGAGAGTCGTGACGGACATGCGCGCTGAACGACACCGGCTGCGTCCGGAACAGCCCCGCCTCGATCACCGCGTCGATCAGCTTCAGGTCGGACGCGCGTGCCGTGACGTCCAGCGTCATCGCATCGGTATCGAGCGGCCGGTCCATCAGCCCCTTGGCGGTCACCGACAGCTTTTCGCCATCGATCGACGCCTTGAACGGCCAAGGCTTGCCCTGAAACTTCTCCACCGAAGGCCCCGCGACGCCAATCCGCACGGCAGCGCCGCGGATCGTCCCACTCCCTTCCGCCCGGATCCCGTGCACCGGATCCGACGCGAACCGCGCAGTGACAAAGCGGTCCTCCTTGTCGTCGCGATACTCGATCACGCTGTCGCTGATCGTCAGCCCCTCGAGATCGGTCGAACTCCCGCCGCGCTTGGGCTTGCCCGGCCGCTCCCAGTTGGTCCGGCCGTTCCTGTCGCGCACCAGCACCAGATGCAGCCCGCGCGCCTTGACGTCGCGCGGCCCGAACGCACCTTTCAGCAGCGCGAGCCCGGAAAACGTCGCCTCCGCCTCGCGCAGATCGACGAAATCGCCCTTGCCCGCCCAGTCGGCCTGCGGAATCCGCACATCGGTGATCCGGATCGTCGGGTTGAACCCGAACGCGTCGACCCGCTTGATCCCGCCGATCGTCACCGGCCGCCCGAACCGCGCGGTCAGCTGCCGCTCGATCACGCCCTTCAGCGATCCCCACGGAAACGCGGCAAACCCCACCAGCCCCAGCACGAGCACGCTCGCGACGACGATGCCGGTGATTTTCACCCAGCGTTTTGCGAAGAATCCCCTCATCTTACCGCGACGCGCCGAAAGGATATTCGTTCCGCCTGCGTCAGGATCGCTGGCGTAGATTGCACCCGAACACCACCCCGGCGAAGGCCGGGGCCCAATTGGGAAACGTCGCTAACGAAGGGCGGCGCTACGTTACGACCACCTTTCCACTTGCGCCCCGGCCTCCGCCGGGGTGGAACCAAGGCGGATCACGCCCCCTCAGAAATCGATCGCCATGCCCTTCAGCTCCCAATCCCCATAGCGCGTCGGATCGCGCGGCTCGGGGTCCTTGTCCGGCACGATCGGCTCGGGCTTCGGCACCGGCGTGGTCTTCGCCAGATATTCGGGTGGCTTCACATGATCGGGGCGCTGGCCCATCGTCGCTCTCCGGATTTGCGTGTTGGCGTCGTAACCGCCACATGGGCGCTGCCACGCGATTTTGCCATAACAGCCGCGCGGCAAACCGAACGCGAAGGACCTTCATGCCCGACTATACCCACGCCCCCGAACCGCTCGGCGTCCCCACCCGCCGCGCCGCGCTCCGCCTGCTCGACGCCGTCCTGCGTCGCGGCGAATCGCTCGAATCCGCACTCCCCGCAGCGACCCGCGCGATCCACGGACCCGACCGGGGCCTCGCGCACGCGATCGCCGCGGAGACGCTGCGCCGCCTCCCCGATCTCGACGCGATGATCGACTCGGTCACCAAGACCAACCTGCCCGACGATGCGAAGGCGCGGATGGCGCTCCGGATCGCGCTGGTCCAGGTGCTGATCCTCGGCACCCCCTCGCACGCCGCGATCTCGACCGTGTTGCCGCTCGTCGACGGCGGCCCGCGCAAGCTCGTCCACGGCGTGTTCGGCACGCTGTTCCGCGCCAACATGCTGCTCCCCGAAGTACCGACGCTGCCGGCCCCGGTCGAGCTGCGCTGGGAAGCCGCCTGGGGCGAGGAGATGGTCGACGCCGCCGGCCGCGCGATCGCCCAGGTGCCGCCGCTCGACCTGACGATCGCCGACCCGTCCGAAACCGAAGGCTGGCGCGAGAAACTCGGCGGCGAGAGTTTCATGCCGGGGCATCTGCGTCTGGGCGACCATGATTCGGTGCCCGACATGGCAGGGTTCGGCGACGGCGCGTGGTGGGTGCAGGACATCGCCGCCTCGCTTCCCGCACGCTTGTTGGGGAAAGGGGAGGGCCACGTCCTCGATCTCTGCGCAGCCCCGGGCGGCAAGACGCTCCAACTCGCGTCCGCAGGCTGGACCGTCACCTCGGTCGACAATTCGCAGAGCCGCATCAAGCGCCTTCGCGAGAACCTCTACCGCACGCATTTGAAGGCCGAGGTCGTCAACGCCGACATCCTCGAATGGGCGCCTGCCGAGCCCGCCGACGCGATCCTGATCGACGCACCGTGCAGCGCGACCGGCATCTTCCGCCGCCACCCGGATGTTCTCCACCGTGTCCGCCCCTCGATCATCGCCGAAACCGCGGCGTTGCAGGCGCGGATCTTCGCAAGGGCGGCGGACTGGGTGAAGCCCGGCGGCACGCTCGTCTACGCCACCTGCTCGCTCGAACCGTCGGAGGGCGAAGCGCAACTCGACGCGTTCCTATCCGCCCGCAGCGACTACACGATCGCCCCGGTAGACCAGTCCGAACTCCCCGCCGGCATCACCCCCACGGAAGCGGGCACCATCCGCACGCTCCCCGGCATGCTGGCGGACCAAGGCGGCTGCGACGGCTTTTTCATCGCAAGACTGAAGCGCAGCTAAAAATCCTCCCCCGCAAGGGGGAGGTGGCTGGCCCTTGCCAGACGGAGGGGGAGGAGAGGGATAACCGACGTTCCGTGTCCTCCCCCTCCGTCACCTTCGGCGACACCTCCCCCTTGCGGGGGAGGATCGACAAACCCTTCGCACCACGCAAATCCCGCGCTAGGACACAATCATGCAACCCGTCCGCATCGCCCCCTCGATCCTCTCCGCCGACTTTGCCAAGCTCGGCGAGGAAGTCCGCGCCATCGACGCAGCCGGTGCTGACTGGATCCATATCGACGTGATGGACGGCCATTTCGTCCCCAACATCTCGTTCGGCCCCGCGGTCATGAAGTCGGTGCGCGGCGTCACCACCAAGCCGTTCGACGTCCACCTGATGATCTCGCCCGTCGACGCCTATCTCGACGCGTTCGCGGAGGCCGGCGCCGACTGCATCACCGTGCATTACGAAGCCGGCCCGCACATCCACCGCTCGCTCCAGCACATCAAGGGCCTCGGCAAGCGCGCCGGAATCGTCATCTGCCCCGGCACCCCCGCCAAGATGCTCGACTATCTGATGGACATGGTCGACCTCGTCCTCGTGATGAGCGTCAACCCCGGCTTCGGCGGCCAGAGCTTCATCCCCAGCCAGCTCAAGAAGATCTCGGCGATCCGCAACATGATCGAAAAGAGCGGCCGCGCGATCGATCTCGAAGTCGATGGCGGCGTCGACGCCGAATGGGCCAAGCGCTGCATCGACGCGGGCGCCGACGCGCTGGTCGCGGGCACCTCGGTCTTCCGCGGCGGCCCCGACCACTACGCCGCCAACATCGCCGCGTTGCGGGGGTGAACGCCACGCCTGATCCAACGCGCGATCCCCTGACCGATCCCGCCCCCGACGGGATCGACGAGGGGCGTCGCCTGATCCGTCTCGGCGGCGACAAGGGGCTGTCGCTCGCCGATCGCCTGGCCGAGCGTTTCCACCGCCTCACGTGGCGCACCCCGCTCCACACGCTCCGCCTCAAGGGGCGCTATCCGCTCAAGCTGATCGCGGTCCCCGACGATCCCATCCTCGGCGACATTCCCCGCGGCACGATGCTGCTGGAAGGCGTCCTCTCGTTCCGCGGAGAAGCGCGCGATATCGAAACGCTCGATCTTTCGAAGCCACTCCCGAGGCCGTTCGCCGAGTATCTCCACAGTTTCGCCTGGCTGCGCGACCTCTCGACCGTCGCGACACGCGCGCGGGGCGCACCGATCGCCGAATATCTCATGGGCCTCTGGCTGACCGCGCACGCCGACACGCAAGGCGGGATCGCATGGCGCCCGGACATGTGGGGTCGCCGCATCCTCGCCTGGACCGCACACGCCCCGCTGATCCTGTCGTCCTCCGACCAGATCTACCGCTCGAAGGTCTTGAACGCGCTCGCAAAAGGCGCCCTCCACCTCGATCGCGCCGCCGACAAGGCGCCGGCGGGTGCGCCCCGCATCGCCGCGTGGTGTGGAGTCGTCGCTGCCGGCCTGCTGATCCCCGGCGGCGAGCCACGCCAGCAATTTGGTGAGGCAGGCTTGCTCCGCGCGCTCGGCACCGGGTTGTTCGACGACGGCGGCTCGGTCTCGCGCAGCCCGGCGATGCTGCTCGACTCGATCCAGCTGCTCACTCTGCTCCAGGAAAGCTACGCCGCGCGCAGCGCCGAACTGCCCGAGACGGTCGCGGTCACGCTCACCCGGATGGTCGCCGCCCTGCTCGGCGTCGCGCACGCCGATCGCGGCCTGTCGAGCTGGCAGGGCGGCGGCCCCACCACCGACACGCAGGTCGCCGCCGTCATCGAAGCCAGCGGCGTCCGTACCCGCCCCCTCCGCCAGGCGCGCGACTGGGGCTATCAACGCCTCGCCGCCGGTACCGCGGTGTTGATCGTGGACGCCGCGCCGCCGCCGATCGCCCGCCTCGTCGAAGGCGGCTGCGCCTCGACGCTCGCGTTCGAATTCTCCGACGGCCCGGCGCGCATCGTCGTCAACTGCGGCGGCGCGCGCGCGGGCATCGCGCAACTCCCGCCCGCGATGGTCGAGGGCCTGCGCTCCACCGCGGCCCACTCCACGCTGACGATCGCCGACAGCAATTCCACCGCGATCCACGCCGACGGCACGCTCGGCCGCGGCGTCGCCGAGGTCGAGCTCAGCCGCCAGGAGTCCGACGCCGCCAGCCGGATCGAGGCGAGCCACGACGGCTATGTCCGCCGCTGGGGCTTCCTCCACCGCCGCCAGCTGATGCTCACCGGCGACGGCCGCGAACTCCGCGGCGAGGATGCGCTGTTGCCGCACGGCCGCAAGCGCCGCACGGGCCTGTCGCTCTTCGCGATCCGCTTTCACCTCGGCGAAGGCGTGCAAGTCTCCCCGACGGCGGACGGCCTGGGCGCGATCCTCCGCCTCCCCGGCGGCCCCCTATGGCAATTCCGCTGCCGCGGCGGCGCGCTGGTGGTCGAGGACAGCGTCTGGATCGACCCCGACGGTCGCCCCGTAGCGACGCAGCAACTGATGATCACGGGCGAAGCGGCGGCCGGCGGTGCAAGCGTAAGCTGGGCGCTCAAGAAGGCCTGACTCTCTAATCCTCCCCTGGCAGGGGAGGTGGCTGGCGCTTGCCAGACGGAGGGGTGACGCCCTCTCGACGGCGGGTCACCCCTCCGTCAGCCCAAGCGGGCTGCCACCTCCCCTCATAGGGGAGGATCAGCGCCCGCCGTTCTCCGCCCCCCCTGTTCCCCAGCGGCAACCAACGCTAAGGCACCGCCGCACGGCGACTCCACGAAAGACCCTCATGACCAGCATCCCGATCAAGCGCGCGCTCCTGTCCGTCTCCGACAAGACCGGGATCGTCGATCTCGGCAAGGCGCTCGTGAGCCACGGCGTCGAACTCGTCTCCACCGGCGGCACCGCCACCGCCCTCCGCGCCGCCGGCCTCACGGTGCGCGACGTGTCGGAACTCACAGGCTTCCCCGAAATGATGGACGGCCGCGTCAAGACGCTCCACCCGATGGTCCATGGCGGCCTGCTCGCGGTCCGCGACGACGCCGGCCACGCCGCCTCGATGGCCGAGCACCAGATCGGCGCGATCGACCTCGTCATCGTCAACCTCTACCCGTTCGAGGCCACCGTCGCGAAGGGCGCCGACCGCGACACCATCATCGAGAACATCGACATCGGCGGCCCCAGCATGGTGCGCTCGGCCGCCAAGAACCACGCCTATGTCGCGATCGTCACCGACCCCGCCGACTATGCGCTCGTCTCGGGCGGCACGACCACGCTCGAAGACCGCAAAAAGCTCGCGGCAAAGGCCTTCGCCACTACCGCAGCCTATGATTCCGCGATCGCGACATGGTTCGGCACGGTAGATCAGGCCGAGGAATTCCCGGCCACCCTGCCGATCACGCTCAAGCGCGGCGACACGCTCCGCTACGGCGAAAACCCCCACCAGTCCGCCGCCTTCTATACGGCGACCGGTTCAGTCCGCGGCATCGGCCAGGCTCGCCAGCTCCAGGGCAAGGCGCTCAGCTACAACAACCTCAACGACGCCGACGCCGCACTCGAACTCATCGCCGAATTCCGCGACGCCGCCCCCTCCGTCGTGATCGTCAAGCACGCCAACCCCTGCGGTGTCGCCACCGCCGCCACGCTCGCCGAAGCCTATGCCGCGGCCTTCGCCTGCGACACGGTCTCCGCATTCGGCGGCATCATCGCCGTCAACCGCACGCTCGACGCCGAGACCGCGCGCGCGATCACCGGCATCTTCACCGAGGTCGTCGTCGCCCCCGACGCGGACGAGGAAGCGATCGCGCTGTTCGCCGCCAAGAAGAACCTCCGCCTGTTGCTGACCGGCGACCTCCCCGATCCCGCGCGCCTCGGCCTGACGGCAAAGTCGATCGCCGGCGGCTGGCTCGTCCAGGGCCGCGACAACGGCACGCCGGGTGAGTTGACCGTCGTCACCAAGCGCCAGCCGACCGAGCAGGAGCTGATCGACTGCCGCTTCGCCTGGACGGTCGCCAAGCACACCAAGTCCAACGCGATCGTCTACGCCAAGGACGGCAGCACCGCGGGCATCGGCGCCGGCCAGATGAACCGCCTCGAATCCGCACGCATCGCGGCATGGAAGGCGAAGGACGCGGCAGAGAAGGCCGGCTGGTCCACCCCGCGCACGATCGGCTCGGCGGTCGCCTCCGACGCATTCTTCCCGTTTGCCGACGGGTTGCTGGCGGCGGTCGAAGCCGGCGCGACGGCGGTGATCCAGCCCGGCGGCTCGATCCGCGACGCCGACGTCATCGCCGCGGCGGACGAAGCCGGCCTCGCGATGGTCTTCACCGGCATGCGCCACTTCCGGCACTGATAGCCTGACGAATGGCCAGCGCTAACTGTTCCCCCGCGAAAGCGGGGGCCCAGGATCACAAACGCTATCGTTCGTAACCCTGGGCTCCCGCTTTCGCGGGAGAACAGCAGGTGGAGATTGGCTGCCCAAAAAACGAGCACCTCCACCGCACTGCACAAGTTTTAACCCAAAAACCCGCTCCGCCCGCTCGCCAAGCACACCTCATCCTCCGAACCCCAACTGGCACGCACATTGCTAGGCATCTCCCGTAACAAGGGGGAAGGGCCGCGATGAAACTCGTCATTGCCATCATCAAGCCGTTCAAGCTCGACGAGGTGCGCGAAGCGCTCACCACGATCGGCGTAGCCGGCATGACGGTCACCGAGGTCAAGGGTTTCGGCCGTCAAAAGGGCCAGACCGAGATCTATCGGGGGGCCGAGTACAGCACCAACATGGTGCCCAAGATCAAGATCGAGGTGGTCTGCGCCGCCAGCCTGTCCGACCGCGTGGTCGAGGCGATCCAGGCTTCGGCAAACACCGGCGCGATCGGCGACGGCAAGATCTTCGTGCTCGACGTCGGCCAGGCGGTTCGCATCCGCACCGGCGAAACCGACGATTCAGCGCTCTGAGGGGGGACATGATGAAGCATGACATGAAGACAGCCGCCTCGGCGGTTCTGGGGTTCGGAGCGGCGATGATCTCCGCCGCACCCGCCTGGGCACAAGAGGTTGCGGCACCCGTGGCCGCACCGGTGGTGGCCACCGTGAACAAGGGCGACACCGCCTGGATGATGACCTCGACGGTCCTCGTCCTGATGATGATCCTGCCCGGCCTCGCGCTGTTCTACGGCGGCCTCACGCGGTCGAAGAACATGCTGTCGACCATGACCCAGATCGGCGCCGTCGCGGCGCTCGCGATGCTGATCTGGGTGATGTGGGGCTATACGCTGGCGTTCGGTCCGGACGTGAGCAACCCGCTGCTCAGCAACTTCATCGGCAGCTTCGACAAGGCGTTCCTGAAGGGCGTCACGCCCGCCTCGCAGGCGGCGACCTTCACGGCGGGTGTCGAGATCCCCGAATATGTCTTCATCTGCTTCCAGATGACCTTTGCCGCGATCACCATCGCGCTGGTTCTGGGCTCGGTCGTCGAGCGCATGAAGTTCTCGGCGGTGATGGTGTTCGGCCTGGTCTGGCTGACGATCGTCTACTTCCCGATCGCGCACATGGTGTGGGCATCGTCGGGGTATTTCTTCAAGGCGGGCGCGCTCGATTTCGCCGGCGGCACCGTGGTCCACATCAACGCCGGCGTCTCGGCGCTGGTCGCGGCGCTGATCCTCGGCAAGCGCATCGGCTATCCGAAGGAGCCGATGGCACCGCATTCGCTGGTCATGACCGGCATCGGTACCGGGCTGCTCTGGGTCGGCTGGTTCGGTTTCAACGCAGGCTCCGCGCTCGAGGCGAACGGCTCGGCCGCCCTCGCGATGCTCAACACCTTCGTCGCCACGGCCTCTGCCGCACTGTTCTGGATGCTTGCCGAGAAGCTCTCGGGTCACAAGGGTTCGGCCTTGGGCTTCTGCTCGGGCATCGTCGCCGGCCTCGTCGCGGTCACGCCGGCCGCGGGCAACTCCGGCCCATTCGGCGCGATCATCCTCGGCGCGATCGCCTCGCTGATCTGCTTCATGGCGGTGTCGAAGCTCAAGCCCATGCTCGGCTATGACGACTCGCTCGACGCCTTCGGGATCCACGGCATCGGCGGCATGGTCGGCGCGATCGGCACCGCGGTGGTCTACGCCCCGTCGCTCGGCGGGCCGGGGGCTGCGGACTATGCGATGGGCGCCAAGCTCTTCGTGCAGCTCCAGGCGGTGATCGTGACGATCATCTGGGCCACGATCGGCACCACGATCGCGATCTACGTCGCCAAGGCCGTTACCGGCCTGCGGGTCTCGCCGGAAGTCGAGCACGAGGGTCTCGACATCGGCGAACACGGCGAGCGCGCCTACAACTGATCGGTAGCGGGCCACCCGAGCCCGCACCCACGACGTTCCTCCTGCGGACAACCTTGGCTCGGTGTGGCAACACACCGGGCCTTTTTTTGCGTCGACCGAAGTGGGCTTCGATCGAGGTCTGGAGGTCTGGAGGTCTGGAGGTCTGGAGTGGGAGTGGGAGTGGGATAAGGGGCGGGAGTTGGAGGCGGGGACACCTACTATGTTCTCCCGCGAAGGCGGGAGCCCAGTCTGGATCCCCGCGTTCGCGGGGAAACAACGGCGCAGCGGGCACCCGAGTCCTGCTTCATCTTGGCGAGTCACCCCGAACCGGTTCGGGGCCACACCCTATCCGACCCAACGCGCCCCCCCGGCGAAGGCCGGGGCCCAATTGGAAAGGCGGCAATAACGAAGCGCCGCCATCGTCAGCACCGTTCCCCAACTGGACCCCGGCCTCCGCCGGGGCGGTATCTTCACCACGCGATTGTTCTCCGCGAGATATCGCATCGAGCCCGATCACCTACTCGCCCAACCCACACCGTCACCCCGGACTCGTTCCGGGGTCCACGGTCCCGCACACTTAAGTCCATCGAATACGCGGAACGGTGGATGCCGGAACCAGTCCGGCATGACGAAGCTCGTTTTAAGGGACTGGCACGAACCGATCGGGGTGGGGGCTCAAGAGACGAGCCGGGCGAAAAGGCATCCTCCGTCCCCCCACCGTTCGTGCTGAGTAGCGACCGAGTAGCTTCGCAAGGAGCGTGTCGAGGGTGCGTATCGAAGCACAGGTTCCACATCCCAACCCATCCTTCGATACGCCGCTTCGACAAGCTCAGCAGCTACTCAGGACAAGCGGGGGTGGGTAGGACGAATAGTGGGCCGGACGAACAGGGGAGGGGGCGGGCTGGGCGAGAGGGACGGAGCGGCCGAGGCGCGCGTGCGCCCAAGCCGCAACCTCAACGAAAGAGCCTCCCGCTAAACCCGAACCCCCTTGGGCGCCAACCGCCGGATATCCAGCACATCGACCTGCGCCAGCATCACCGCCCCCAGCGCCCGGTCCCCGGTCTCCACCAAAATCCCCTCCCGCGTAGCCCGCACCGTCCGCCACGAAACCTCGCGCACCGCCAGCCGCTTGCCGATCCGCTTAACCGCCGCCACGCGCCCATCGTCGGCAACGGCAAGCGCCCCCCGGCCATCCGCGCCAACGACAGCGCCTGCCACCGCAAACCCGGCAAGCTGCGCCTGGGCCGCGTCCGCCGCTTCCTCGGGCGTCTCGATCTTCACCACCCGCCGCATCCGCGCGACCACCCAGCTCAAGCCGCCGAGCAGAACCACCACGGCAGCCACGACGCCGCCGACGATCGCAGGCGTCATCGCGGCCCTGCGAGCGCGTCCAGCATCGGTCGAATCCCGCGCAAATCATACCCGGCGTCCTCGGCCTGCGCCAAAAGCAGGTTCGGATTCCGCCCCGCCTTCGCCGCCGCCAGCGCCCACAGATTGCAGCTTCGTGTCCCCGACCGGCAATAGGCCAGCACCGGCCCGTCCGCATCGACCAGCGCCTGCGTCATCGCGTCGATCTGTGGATGCGAAAACCCCGCATGCGTCACCGGAATCGCGACATAGTTGAGGCCCGCAGCCTCCGCCGCCGCCCGGATCGCGTCACCCGAAGGCTGCCCCGCATCCTCGTCGTCCGGCCGGTTGTTGACGATCGTCTTGAACCCCGCCGCGGCGATCTCCGCGACCTGCTCGACGCCGATCTGCGGCGCGACCGAAATGCTTTCGTTGATGTGCCGTATCATGCGGACTCGCGGATCACCTGGAGGAAGGCATCCCCATAGGCGTCGAGTTTCCGCGCGCCAATGCCTGAAAGCACCGCGAGCGCCGCCCGCGACGCCGGCCGCTGCGCCGCCATGTCACGCAGCACCGAATCGTGGAAGATCACATACGGTGGAACGCCCGCCTCCTTCGCCAGATCGCGCCGGCGTACCCGCAAGGCTTCGAACAGCGGATCGTCCACGGGGTTCGGGGTCGCGCCTGCGACAGCCTTGCGCCGCCGCTCCCGCTTGGGCGGCACGACGATCGAAACCGTCGCCTCGCCCTTGAGGATCGCCTTCGCCGCCGGCCCGAACTCCAGGCCGCCATGCGGATTGGTCCGCAGCGCATCCTTCAGCATCAGCGCGCGCGACACGGGCTTCAGCAGCGCCACCTCGTCGCCCTCGACGATCCCGTACACCGACAGCGCCTCATGCCCGTTCATCAGGCTACGCTCGCTGGACACCCCCGTCAGGATACCCTCGATATACCCGACCCCGAACATCTGCCCGGTGCGAAACACCGCCGACAGGAATTTCCGCGCCGTCTCGGTCGCATCCACCGCATCGACGTTACCGAGGCAATTGTCGCAATTCCCGCAATCCTCGAGCCGGTCCTCGCCGAAATGCTTGAGCAGGATCCGCCGCCGACACCCGGCCGTCTCGACCAGCCCGCCCATCGCGGTCAGCCGTTGCCGCTCGCCCGCCTGCCGCTCGGGCTCGACCTCGCCGATCCGCTGCCGCGCACGCGCGAAATCCTCCGCGCCCCAGAACAGGTGCGCGATCGCCGGATCGCCGTCACGCCCCGCGCGCCCGGTTTCCTGGTAATAGGCCTCGATCGATTTCGGCAGCCCGGCATGGCACACGAACCGCACGTCGGGCTTGTCGATCCCCATCCCGAACGCGACCGTCGCGCAGATCACCATGTCCTCGCTCGCGACGAAATCCGCCTGGTTCTTCGCGCGCACCTGCGGATCGAGCCCGGCATGATACGCCCGCGTCGGCCGCCCGCTCCGCCCCAGCGCCTCCGCCAGCTTCTCGGTCGCCGCGCGCGTTTGTGCGTAAACGATCCCCGGCCCCGGAATCTTCTCCAGGATATCCGCGATCTGCCGATTGACGTTGTCGCGCCCCGAAATCGCATAGCGGATGTTCGGCCGGTCGAACCCCGACACGATCAGCCCCTCGCGCGAAATCCCCAGCTGCTCCAGGATATCCGCCCGCGTATGCGCGTCCGCAGTCGCCGTCAGCGCCAGCCGCGGCACGTCCGGAAAGCTGTCGAGCAGAGGCCGCAGCAACCGATAATCGGGCCGGAAATCATGCCCCCATTCACTGACACAATGCGCCTCGTCGATCGCGAACAAGCTGAGCTTGGCCTGGCTGAGCAGGTTCCGGAAACTCTCGTTCGAAGCCCGCTCCGGCGCAACATACAGCAGGTCCAGATCCCCCGCCCGAAACCGCGCGATCGTCTCCTCGCGGTTCGTATCGACCGAGGTCAGCGTCGCCGCCTTGATCCCAACCGCGGTCGCCGCCCGCAACTGGTCATGCATCAACGCGATCAAGGGCGACACGACCACGCACGTCCCCTCCAGCATCGTCGCCGGCAACTGATAACACAGCGACTTGCCAGCACCGGTCGGCATGACCGCCAGAGTCCGCTGCCCCGCGAGCACCCGATCGACGACATCGCGCTGCACGCCACGAAAATCAGGAAAGCCAAAGATGCGCTGGAGATCGGGAAGAGGGTCGAGTGCCATCGCCACGGACCTAGGGTCCGATCGCGCCTGCCGCAATGCGTGATCCGCGATCGGTCCCGATCGCGACACCGCGACGACTAGATCGAAATCGGGGCAGATTGTTTCGGTACCGTCATGGACCGACGTAACTTCCCTGCGCATCCTCCCCGGTTCAATCCGGGGGGACGCGCATGGAACTGAACATCAGGCTGGCCGAGCTGCAGACGCGCACGATCGAACATCGCGAGGTTTTGTTGACGGAGGAGGCGGCCAAGACCGCGCTCGTCATGCCGTTCCTCCAATCGCTCGGCTACGACGTCTTCAACCCGTCCGAGGTCGTCCCCGAATTCACCGCGGACGTCGGCACCAAGAAGGGCGAGAAGGTCGACTACGCGATCTGCGCGGGCGGGAAAGTGTCGATCCTGATCGAGTGCAAGCCGTCCTCGGTCCAGCTCAACGTCAACCACGCCGGGCAGTTGTTCCGTTATTTCAGCGTTACCGACGCGCGGCTCGCGGTGCTCACCAACGGCGTCGTCTACCAATTCTATTCGGACATCGAGCGACCGAACAAGATGGACGACAAGCCGTTCTTCACCTTCACGATGGACGCGATCAAGCCCGCCGACATCCGCACGCTCGAGAAGTTCACCAAGGCCGCGTTCGACATCGACAAGATCGTCCAGGAGGCGGGCAACCTCAAGACGCAGTCGCTGATCCGCCTCGAACTCGAGAAGGAGTTCGCCGAGCCCTCCGACGAGTTCGTCCGGATGATGGCGCAGCGCGTCCATGGCGGCCGCCTGACGCCGACGATCAAGGACGGGTTCGCCAAGCTGCTCGCGCCTGCTATCGCCGCGCTGATCCGCGATTTCGTCAACGAACGCCTGTCGTCGGCGCTTAAGGCGTCGAGCCCGGTCGAGGATTTGCCGCCGGGTGCGGACGACGACCCCTCCGACGGCGACGGCATCGTCACCACGCAGGAGGAGATTTCCGGCTTCCACATCATCCAGGCGATCGCCTCGCGCCTGGTCGACCCGAAACGCGTGATCGTCCGCGACGCGAAGTCGTATTGCGCGATCCTGCTCGACGACAATAACCGCAAGACCGTCGCGCGGATGCATTTCAACGGCATCACGACCAAGTATCTCGGGATGTTCGCGGGCAAGGACGAGACGCGGCATCTGCTATCGGACCTGACGCACATCTATCAATATTCGAGCGTGATCGAGGCAAGGTTGCGTGAACTGGATCCCTCGATCCCGGCGTAATCGCTGCCTAGCCCCCGCTCCGCTTCTGTTCCCTCGCGAACGCGGGGGCCCAGGACCAAGCAGCGCCATCGCTCGTGATTCCTGGCCCCCCGCGTTCACGAGGGAACAGAAGGGGGGCGTCGCGCTGTCTGCCTCTGGTGTTCTACCCAGCACCCAAACCACAACCACCCCGGCGAAGGCCGGGGCCCAAGTGGAAAGGTGGCAATAACGGCGCGCTGCCCTCCGTCAGCAACGTCCTCCAATTGGGCCCCGGCCTCCGCCGGGGTGGACGCAGTGGGACAAGGGCAGCTCGAATACGCGCCGACCAGCAGTTACACCGCGCCCCTCCGTCATGCCGGCTTCGTTCCGGCATCCACCCGTCCCCGAAATCGAAACGCGCGAGTTTGCGGAACGGTGGACCCCGGAACAGGTCCGGGGTGACGGCGTGTCGTGTGGCGAGCGTTCGCCGTTACACCCGGCGCCTCAAGCCGACCTACTCCGCCGCCAACGCCCCATCATGATCCCCCGCGCGCTCCTGCGCCTGCCGGTTCCACATCTCCGCATACACGCCGCCCTGCCGCAGCAAATCCGCATGTGTCCCCTTCTCGACGATCCGCCCCGCCTCCAGCACGACGATCTGGTCCGCATGCACCACCGTGGACAGCCGGTGCGCGATCACGATCGTCGTCCGCCCGCGCTCGATCGCCTCGAGCGTATCGAGGATCTCCGCCTCGGTCCGGCTATCGAGCGCACTCGTCGCCTCGTCCAGGATCAGAATCGGCGGGTTCTTCAACAGCGTCCGCGCGATCGCCACGCGCTGTTTCTCGCCGCCCGACAGCTTCAGCCCGCGCTCGCCGACACGGGTCGCATAGCCCAAAGGCTGGCGCTCGATGAACCCCGCGATCGCCGCGCCCTTCGCCGCCGCCTCGACCTCGGGCATCTCGGCCCCCTCGCGGCCATAGGCGATATTATACCCGATCGTGTCGTTGAACAGCACCGTATCCTGCGGCACGATGCCGATCGCGGCGCGCAAAGACGCCTGCCGAACCTGCGCAATATCCTGCCCGTCGACGGTAATCCGCCCGCCCGTCAAGTCATAGAACCGGTACAGCAACCGCGCGAGCGTCGACTTCCCCGCCCCCGAGGGCCCGACCACCGCCAGCGTCGACCCCGCCGGCACGTCCAGCTCCAGGTCGCGCAAAATCGGCCGCCCCGCGTCATACCCGAACGACACCCCCTCGAACCGCACATGCCCCGCGCTCACCGCCAGCGCCGGCGCACCCGGTGCGTCGACGACCGTGGCCGGCGTATCGATCAGGTCGAACATCGCCGCCATGTCGAGCGCCCCCTGCCGGATCGTGCGATACACCATCCCGAGCAGGTCGAGCGGCCGGAACAGCTGCGCCAGCAGCGTCGACACGAACACCACGTCGCCCGCCGACGCCTCGCCTCGGCTCCACCGCCACACGACGAAGCCCATCCCGCCCGCCAGCATCACATTGGTGATCAACGCCTGCCCCAGGTTCAGCCACGCCAGCGAATTCTCGCTCTTCACCGCCGCCTCCGAATAGGCCGTGATCGCGCTGTCGTAGCGCTTCGCCTCGCGCTCCTCCGCGCCGAAATACTTCACCGTCTCGAAGTTCAGCAGCGAATCCACCGCATGCGCGACCGCCCCGGTATCGAGGTCGTTCATCCGCGCCCGCAGGGCATTGCGCCAGTCGGTCACCATCCGCGTGAACGCGATATAGCCGACCACCATCACCACCGTCGCGACGACCAGCGGCCAGCCGAACTTGGTCCAGAACAGCCCGAGCACCAGCACCAGTTCGAACACGGTGGGCGCGATGTTGAACAGCAGGAAATACAGCATCGTGTCGATGCTCTTGGTCCCGCGCTCGACCACCTTGGTGACGGCGCCCGTGCGTCGCGACAGATGAAAATCGAGGCTCAGTGCATGCAGATGCCGAAACACCTGCGCCGCCAGCCGCCGCGACGCGTCCTGCCCGACCCGCTCGAACACCGCGTTGCGCAGATTGTCGAACAGCGTCGTCCCGAACCGTGACGCGGCATACCCGACCACCAGCAGCACGACCAAGGTCAGCGCCCCGCGATCGTTCCCCGCCATCCGATCGACCGCGTATTTCAGCGTGAACGCGGCGCCGAACACCTGGATCAGCTTCGACGCGATCACCAGCAGCATCGCGACGACGATCCGCGCCTTCAGCTTGGGCTGCCCCGCCGGCCACAGGAATGGCAGGAAGCGGCGGAGCGTCGGCAGCAACGGCTGGTCCGCGCGGGTGGAGGTGTAGGTATCAGGGGGCATGGATCGACGCGATGTAGGCGCAGTCAAGCCCCGGCGAAAGCATTTGGCGGAACAATACCGCCACCTCGTCGCTTTTATGGGTACGTCCTGCCGCAACGGCGTGTGGCCACCGGAGAGTGAAATGGAACCGCTGTTCTACGTCATGGCCATCATGGGTTGCGGCGACGGCAATGTGAACTGCACCGAGGCGCGCGTGATCCCCGCGCGCTACGAGACAATGGCGCAGTGCCGTGCGGCGCTGCCCGACCAGCTGGCGCAGAACACCGATGTTCCCTATCCGATGATCGGCGCGAATTGCCGTGCGAGCGGCGTGATCATAGCCAAGGCCGGCAAGGCCAAGTCGCGGGGCTGACATTTACCGGTTCCTGCAACGCGCGGGCACCATAATTTCCGTTCGTGCTGAGCGAAGTCGAAGCATCTGAGTCTCATGTCCTTCGACTTCGCTCAGGACGAATGGGAGGTTAGGCGAGCATCAAACCCTAGGCCGCGTCCACAACCGCGCATCCCTCGGCGCTCGCGGATACAGCGTCTCCCGCCGCGCCGCCTCCCGCGCCGCCTTGGCAATAAACCCAAGCTTCTGCAGCCCCGACGTCGTCACCCGGTGATCCCACGCCTGCTCCCCCCGAGCCGCTACGGTCCGCCCGATCGCGCCATAAATCCCCGCCGCCGACAGCACGGCCCAGGCCGAGCGGAACGACAACGCCGGCGTCCCCTCTCGCGCGCTGGCCTCGAAGGCCGCCGCCCGATCCGCCATCCGCCGCGTCAACACCGCGAGGCGCGACCGAAACGGCGGCTTCATGTGCTGCCCCGGCGGAAAGTCCATCTCGACCAGCCAGTCCTCGGGCAGGTAACACCGCCCGACCCGGTCATCCTCCTCGACATCGCGCGCGATATTGGCGAGCTGGAACGCCATCCCCAGGTCGCACGCGCGGTCGAGCGTGTCCTCGTCCTCGGGATCGACGCCCATCGCAATCGCCATCATGCATCCGACGACGCCCGCGACATGGTAGCAATATTTGTAGAGATCATCCTCCGACCGCGGCCGCCACTCGCGCGCATCGAGCGCGAACCCCTCGACCAGATCGCGCGCGAACCGCTTCGGCAGCCGCGTCTCGGCGGCGAAGATCCGCAACGCGTCGAACGCCGGCTCGCCGACATAGTCGCCCGCGAGCGCCTGCTCGGTCATCGCCGACAGCGCCACCAGCCGGGCAGGGGCGTCCTCGACGACGGTCATCCCGTGTCCATGATCCTGCCCGTCCGCGATATCGTCGCACCGCCGGCACCACGCGTAGAGCAGCCACGCGCGTTCCCGCGTCGGCTTGTCGAACAACAAACTGGCGGCAGCAAAACTCTTCGACCCGCGCGCAATCGACTCCTTCGCCGTAGCGACGGTTTCGGCTCGGGTAATGGGAGTGGAAATCATCCCCTTAGCCCCACCCCGGCGGAGGCCGGGGCCCAATTGGAAAGGCCGAAGTAACGAAGCGCAACGCAAACCAATTCTCGTCCCTCAATTGGGCCCCGGCCTCCGCCGGGGTGGGGCAGGGTGTCGGGGTGCGGTTCGAAGCTCACAAATCCGACGCGTTCATCCGCACGATCGGCTGTGTCGGAACATGCTCCGCCATCCGGTCGAGCAGCACATCCAGCGTATCCGCCACGATTAGCAAATCCCGGTGCTGCGCCCGCACAAACCCGACCTCGCCCATCTTTTCCCAGAACGCGATCAGGTGATCATAATAGCCCGCCGTATTCAGCAACCCGACCGGATCCGCATGATAGCCAAGCTGCGCCCAGCTCAGCGCCTCCCACAGCTCGTCCATCGTCCCGGTCCCGCCGGGAATCGTCACGAACCCATCGCTCAGATCGGTAAACATCTGCTTCCGCTGATGCATGCCGGTTACGACGTGCAGTTCGGTAAGCCCCCGATGCGCCACCTCCGCATCGACCAGCGCCTGCGGAATGACGCCGATCACCTCGCCGCCGCCCTCAAGCGCGCCATCGGCGATCGCGCCCATCAGCCCGGTCCGCCCACCGCCATAAACGAGGCCAATCCCCCGCTCGGCAAAGGCCAGCCCCAGCGCCCGGGCGCCCTCGATATAAGTTGGATCGGCCGGCGTCGCCGACCCGCAATACACAGCAAGACGTTTCATGCCGCCTCGCTACGAGATGCGAGCACGGGCCACAAGCGTGCGAACATCGTCGAACCCGGTATCCGGACCGGCACCATGCGCAGCCGATCCGGACGGTCGGTCGATCAGCAAGCGCTCCGGCATGCATCGCCGGCCGTTTTCGCGAGCGAAATGCAGATGCCCTGACCGAACGGGAGCCTGCCGCACAGCGAGATCGCCGCGGCCTGGGCAAGGTCGCAGCCCGTCTGGCAGATGCCGCCGACCTCTGCCGTCGCCGCTACGCCGCCGTTGGCGGGTTCGATCGTCTGACCGGCGAAATTGTCGCTAATGATGCTCGCGATCAGGCCCTGCTGCTCGGCATTCAATGCGGCCCATTCCTGCTGGTTCACGGTGATGGTCATGTCGGCATCCTTCCACGTTTGAACGAGCGGCCGGATGAGGCGATACGTATGTTTCGCCGGCATCGCCGCTCGCAAGGAAGGCTAGCGGAAGGTCCGCGGGCGGCTATCGACGATCCGCCCATTTCGGTGGCCCGTCTCCTGCGCGCACACCGTGCACAGGCAAAGCGCCGTACAACCGCTCCGTTTCGGACATGGTAGGCGGAATGGGTTCACGCGAAGGCGCAAAGGCGCGAAGATGTCTTTCCCGTCGCAAAGCGACTTACACATCAAAAGCCGCGAAAACGGCCAGTGCAGCACGGCGCCACGCCCTTCACAAAATCTTAGCGCCTTCGCGCCTTCGCGTGAAGAAAACCCTTACTTCTCGCCCCCAAGCATCAACCGCGCCGTAGCCTTCGCACTCCCGACAACCCCCGGAATGCCCGCGCCCGGATGAGTCCCGGCCCCCACGAAGTACAGGTTCGGAATATGCTCGTCGCGGTTATGCACCCGGAAGTACGCGCTCTGCGTCAACACCGGCTCCAGCGAGAACGCCGACCCCAGATGCGCATTCAGATCCTGCGCGAAATCCTTCGGCGCATACGAGAATTTCGTCACGATCCGCTCATGGATATCCGGGATCAACCGCCGCCCGATCTCGTCGAGGATGCGCTTCTCCAAAATCGGTGCGATCTCGTCCCAGTCGACCGGGAATTTCCCCATGTGCGGCACCGGCGCCAGCGCATAGAACGTCGAATGCCCCTCCGGCGCCAGCGAAGGATCGGTCACGGTCGGATGATGCAGGTACAGTGAGAAATCCTCGCTCAGGACGCCGTGATCGTAAATGTCCTCGAGCAGCCCCTTATAGCGCGGCCCGAACAGGATCATGTGGTGCGGGATGCCCGGCCACGTTCCCTTGATCCCGAAATGCACCACGAACAGCGACGGCGAATATTTCTTCCGCTCGAGCGATCCCGTCTTGCGCTTCGCACTACGCGACGTCGCGAGCAGATCGCGATAGGTGTGCATGATGTCGCTGTTCGCCGCCACCGCATCCGCCTGACCCGACCAGCCGCTCGCGGTCGTCACGCCAGTCGCGCGGTCGCCGAGCGTCTCGATCGACGTCACCGGATCTTCGAGCCGCAACACGCCCCCCAGCCGCTCGAACTGCGTCACCAGCGCCGCCACCAGACGGTTGGTCCCGCCGCGCGCGAACCACACCCCGCCGTCACGTTCCAGCTTGTGGATCAGCGCATAGATCGCGCTCGTCGTCATCGGGTTGCCGCCGACCAGCAGCGTATGGAACGACAACGCCTCGCGCAGCTTCTCCGACTTCACGAAGCTCGACACGATCGAATAGACCGACCGCCACGCCTGGTATTTCGCCAGCGCCGGCGCCGCCTTGATCATCGACCCGAAATCGAGGAACGCGACATGGCCGAGCTTCTCATAGCCCTCGTGAAACACCCCGGCCGAATATTGCAGGAACTTCTCGTATCCCGCCCAGTCGCCGGGCTGCAGCTTCTCGATCTCGGCGCGCATCTGCACGTCGTCGTTGGTATAGTCGAAATTCGTCCCGTCGGGCCAGTTCAGCCGATAGAACGGCAGCACCGGATCGAGCGTCACGTCCTCGCTCATGTCGCGCCCGCTCAGCGCCCACAGCTCGCGCAGACAATCGGGATCGGTGATGACGGTCGGGCCCGCATCGAAGGTGAACCCGTCGCGTTCCCAGAAATACCCGCGCCCACCCGGCTTGTCGCGGCTTTCGACGATCGTCGTCTGCACGCCCGCGGATTGCAGCCGGATCGCGAGCGCGAGGCCGCCAAATCCTGCGCCGATGACTATTGCGGTCTTCAAGAGCGTGCTCCGATAATGGCGCGAACGGCGCGCGAGATGGGGACTGGCGGCTTGCCGGTGAGGACTCGGGCCTTGTCGGTCATGGTCGACCGTCCGGCATAGAACCGCCCGATAAGTGCGGGCGACAGGCGGTAGAAGCGTTCGAGGATGCGGTAGCGTTCCTCCGGCTCGGCGGCGCGGAACAACATCGTGTCGAGCATCCGGTAGAAGCCGCGGCTTTGCCACGTCGCCCGCGCCATATCGTGCGTCGCGTCATGCAGTTTCGCGCCCGAGAAATCGCTGAGATCGGCCAGCATCGCCGCGGTCCGCACCGCGTCCGGCAGCGAGTACCCCGTGGTCGGGTGGAACATCCCCGCGCGCATGCCTGCCTTGGCGACATGCGCGCCGCCCGACCGCCAATACGCCTCGAAATCGCCGCCCATCGCGACCGGCAGCACGCCCGATTCCTCGCGCTCGACACGCGCCACCGACCAGCCACGCCCGGCGACATAGTCGTCGATCCGCGCGCCGATCACGGGCACGTCCAGATCGGGCGTGTCGCTATAATAGGTGTCCTCGACGAACATCCGGTCCGCGCTGAACGGCAGGCAGTAGACGAACCGATACCCGTCGATCTGCGGAATGGTGGCATCCATCACCATCGGCCGCGGGCTTTCGTGCGGCACGTTCAATGCCAGTTCGCGCCCGAGAAACTTCTGCCACGCCAGGTCGAGCAGCGACAGGTCGCCCGGCCCGCGCGCATCGATCACGCCGGTCGCCTCGATCCGGTCGCCATCCGCCAGTACCACCGCGGTCGGGCTCGCGCCCGACACCTTCCGCCCGAGCATCAGCGCGTGCGGCGGCAGTACGCGGCGCACTTCGCGGTCGAGCTTGCTGCTCTCGATCGAATAATAGGTCGCGTCGATCGTGCGTGCATGGTCCGGAAAGCGCACGTCGTAGCCCTGCCACGCATGCACCACGAGCGGTGCGACGATCCAGCGATCCTCTTGCGCCACGTCGCTGCCGAAGAACGACCACAGGTGATTGCCGCCGACCACCGGCGCGGCGTCGATCAGCCGCACGTCCAGTGCCGGATGCCTGGCCTTGAGCGCCAGCGCGATCATCCCGCCGGCCAAACCCGCGCCAACGATCGCGACGTCGCAGGAGATCGTCGATGCCATGCCTCCGACTAGCGCAAACCGAGAGCCTCGAAAACAACCTTTGCAAAGCAATCACACGCGAAGACAACCTGCGTTGCCGGGACGCGGATGAGGGCGGGGCGCGCTGACGATCCTCCCCCGCCAGGGGGAGGTGGCTGGCACTCGCCAGACGGAGGGGGAGGAAAGGAAAACCGAGGTGCCGCGTCCTCCCCCTCCGTCACCTGCGGTGCCACCTCCCCCTTGCGGGAGAGGATTCACGGATCGAGCATCGCAGCGTCTGCGCCGTGCAAAGGGAAAAGCCAAACCTGCTCCCCTCCCTGGAAGGGAGGGGCCGGGGGTGGGTCGGCGTCCGCATAGTCGAACGCGCGTGGCACAAGCCGGCCAACCCACCCCCAACCCCTCCCTTCCAGGGAGGGGAGAACCCGCCACGGCTACCCCCCGCGGTAAGGAAAGAGGGACCTGCCCCCCTCCCTGAAAGGGAGGGGCTGGGGGTGGGTCGGCGTCCGCATAGTCGAACGCGCGTGGCTCACGCCGGCCAGCCC
>Ga0308009_10000483_pt1 | contig 29190 bp, 25 predicted proteins | sample Neamet127_FD_203134 | JGI IMG/M metagenome (GOLD analysis project Ga0308009, IMG submission 203134) | Marine microbial communities from water near the shore, Antarctic Ocean - #127 | ecosystem: Environmental > Aquatic > Marine > Unclassified | place: Southern Ocean | collected 2014-07-24
TTTTTGGTTCAATTACCTTTATTATTGGATACACAAATACACAACTATTTACATTAAGCTCATTAACTTTTTCTACAATATTACTTGTTCCAGCAATTCTGGGTGTTACTATAGGCAACCGTTTAAGTAGAAGAATGGATAGCAAAAGATATATTATATTAACGCAAATATTGCTTTTGTTGGCCTCAATAAATTTAATACGACGTGGGCTCGGGTATTAAATTCATCTGAGTACAATACTCTTTATGCTATCATCCACATGATCCATATACTGCTCAAAATTAGCAACAAACATGTCAATAAGTTTTCTTGCCTGAACATCGTATTCCTCAGGGTTTTGCCAAGTATTTCTTGGATCGAGTAGTTCTGAATTCACACCATCAACAAATATTGGAACTTCAAAACCAAAATTTTCATCTTTACGAAATTCTCCTTTGAAAATTTCACCTGTCAATGCAGCCGCAAGTAATGTGCGAGTAGCCTGTATTGGCATTCTTTGCCCTTCACCATAAGGCCCTCCTGTCCAACCAGTGTTTACTAACCAACATTTGGAATCGCTACTTGCTATCTTGGCTTTAAGTAAGTTTCCATAAATTTCTGGTCGTCGGGGCATAAACGGCGCACCAAAACAAGTTGAAAAGGTTGGTTGAGGTTCAGTCACTCCAAGCTCCGTACCCGCTACCTTTGAAGTAAATCCTGATAGAAAATGATACATCGCTTGTGATGGAGTTAGGCGTGATATTGGAGGTAAAACACCAAACGCATCACAAGTTAACATGACAACATTTTTAGGTGCACCACCTAGCGAACTTTCAGAGGCATTTTCAATATAATGTAAGGGATACGCACAACGCATATTTGCAGTTAAACTATCATCTTCAAAATCTAATTCTTTAGTATTCGGATCATAGACCATATTTTCGATTACAGTCGCAAATTTTGTAGTAGTTGCAAAAATTTCTGGTTCAGCTTCTTTTGATAAATTTATTGTTTTTGCGTAACAGCCACCTTCAAAATTAAACGTTCCTTTTTCTGACCATCCATGTTCATCGTCACCGAGCAGGATTCTATTTTTATCAGCAGACAGAGTGGTCTTTCCCGTACCTGAAAGTCCAAAAAAGACAGCAGAATCATTAGGATCATTTAACGCATGATTTGCTGAACAGTGCATTGGCATTACATCTTGCTCCGGCAAAAGATAATTAAGCAATGCGAATACTGACTTCTTGTTTTCACCAGCGTAAGCAGTTCCACCAATCAATATCAATTTTTTAGATAAATTAATTGCGATTACCGTACTTGTTCTACAGCCATGTTTACTTGGATCAGCCAAAAAAGATGGGCAATTGATAATCGTGTAATCAGAAACAAAATCTGCCAACTCTGATTTATCTGGTCGCCGCAACAAATGTCGAATAAACAATCCATGCCAAGCTAATTCTGTTATAACTCGGACATTCAACCTATGTTCAGGATCTGCTCCACCATATAAGTCTTGTACAAAAAAATCTTTGTCCTTCATATGTGTTTTTAAATCTCTTTCGAGAACATCAAATGCTGATACATCCATAGGGCTGTTGTTCTCCCACCAGATTTTGTCCTCAACATCTTTAGTTCTAACTATAAACCGATCGTTGGGTGAACGCCCCGTATGCTCTCCTGTGCTTACCAATAACACATCACCTATTCCCAGTTCACCCTCTTTACGATCAACTGCTTCAGATAAGAGTTCAGCTTCATTCAAATTATAAAAAACCTGGCCTACACCCTTAATGCCCTGGTTTGATAGTTTGAACAATTGGTTCACGCGTTCTGCAGACATAAAACACCCCTACAATATTCTAACATAAAACATTGAATATTGAATTTTAAAATTGACAGCATGGACTTAAGCCATTTAGCGACTCTGTCAAAATTTTACGATAAAATCAATACAAGATCCCTTAATATATTCAAAATTTTTGACCATAATTTTACTAATTAACCAATATACATCAGAAAAATGCACAATTAATTAATTCTCCCCGAATCTTTAAAATCTGTTAATATTGAGTTTAATTGCAGAAAATAAATCATAATTAATTCCAAAACGTTTATTAACTTTAATAAAGTGCCTTAAAATATGCTACAAAGAATATATTAACTTGAATAATAGTTCTCAAATAAATCTGCATGCAACTGCGGTCTCAGTTGCAAACAAAGGCTTATTGATTCTAGGGGCCTCAGGTAGCGGAAAATCAAAATTAGCATTGGCAATGCTAACTCATGGTGCCAAACTTATCTCTGATGATCAAGTTTTGTTAAAAACTGATACAGATAAAATAATCTTATCCGCACCTTGTTCAATCATAGGTAAAATAGAAGCTAGGTATATTGGAATTCTTAATGTACCTGCAGTTTCTGCCCAACTTTTTCTAGCAATAGATCTCGATAAAGATGAGCCAGAAAGATTACCAAAAAAAAAATTCATAGAATACTTGGGAAAAAGAATTCAGCTTTTAAATGGTAAAAATATTAAAGGCTTAGAATATAGTCTTATACAATTATTAAAAAATTAATTATGGATTGGAGGCGTTTAGAGTGAATAAAAGAAAAAGTATTGATCTAGTGATTATTACTGGACCTTCCGGTGCTGGTCGCACAACAGCTCTAGATGCATTGGAGGATTTAGGATTTGAAGCTTTTGATAATCTTCCTTTATCTCTTCTACCGTTACTTATATCAGGTGCTCAAAAAGACCACCCTTTAGCTTTAGGGATAGATCTGAGAAATAGAGATTTTTCAAATAACAAACTTGTTGAGGTTATTAATACAATTAATTCTGATGCTGATTTTAAATGCAGCTTATTGTATCTCGATTGTTCTGACCGCGTTTTACTTCGAAGATACGCCGAAACTCGCCGGAGACACCCTTTAGCACATAATCAAGGTGCTGAGGTTGGAATTGAAAAAGAGAAATCACTTTTAGCATCGTTATCACTTGAGGCAGATAGTTTAATCAACACCTCTGAAATGACCCCACACGATTTAAAATTTCAGATAAAAAAGTTATATGGGGTAAATAATCTGAAACAAGCTATGAATATTCATGTTCATAGCTTTGCATATAAAAGGGGAGTGCCTCGATCTGTAGATATGGTAATCGATTGCAGGTTCTTAAGAAATCCCCATTGGGAGCTCAAGCTGCGGAAACTTACAGGACTAGACAGTTTGGTGCAAAGCCACATCCGATCTGATCCAAAATTTGATGTTTTTATTGAAAAACTAGATAATCTCATTAATTTTTTAATTCCAGCTTACGAAAATGAAGGGAAATCATACTTCAATATGAGTTTTGGCTGCACAGGAGGAAGACATAGATCTGTTTTTATCACTGAGCTGATTACAGAAACACTTGCAAAACAGAACATACGAGTGTCTAAGAGGCATTTAGAATTAGAACGTCTGGGCCTAGAAATAGAATTAAATTAATCAGGACATGCTTTGATCGGAATCGTAATAATTGCACACGGGGGCCTAGCGGTAGAATATAAATCTGCACTAGAGCACGTTGTGGGAATACAAAATAATTTGATTGCAATTGGAATTGAAGAAAATCACGATCGAAAACAGAAGACAAAAGAAATTTGTGACTGTGTCAATAAAGTAGATTCTGGCGCAGGGGTAATTTTAGTAACTGATCTATTTGGTGGAACGCCATCTAACCTTTCACTCGAAGCTTGCTCAAAAGAAAACAGGATAATTGTTTACGGAGCTAACTTACCAATGTTGGTAAAATTAGCAAAAAGCCGTAATATGAATGTTAGGGACGCAGCTAGAGAAGCCTTAGAAGCGGGCCGCAAATATATTAATAGCCACAGCTGTCAGTAAGATGATTTTTAAAACTAAACGTACAATTATTAATGAAAAAGGATTGCATGCTAGAGCATCTGCTAAACTTGTGGAAACTGTGGAGAGCTTTGATGCCAAGGCTAATATTTCTAAAGATAATCTGAGCGTATCAGGAGATAGTATAATGGGACTATTAATGTTAGCCGCAGCAAAGGGTAGTCAGATAGATGTTGAAACTAGTGGACCAGAAGCCGAAAAACTCTCAGATGCGATAGCTGCGTTGATTTCAAATCGATTCGAAGAAGAGACTTGAGTAATTAATTTTTAAATTAAGGATCTTATATTGTCAGAAAATGAAATTCCAAAAATAGGAGACCCTACCTACAAACCTTATGATGGTAAAAATCTATCCTATGCAGGAACTTTTACGAGTCCTTTAAAAATAGCCATAATCAAAGTGATAGAAATAACAACTGGGAAAATTAAACTTATGCGTCTCGTACGAGAATATGAGAAAACACAAAAAAAAGAAAATGAAAGCTTTTGGAGTAAAGCTTTGAGTCATCTACGCATAAACTTAACCACACCCGACACTCAGATAAAAAAAATACCAAAATCAGGACCGGTGATTATCGTAGCCAATCATCCTCACGGTTTAGTTGATGGTTTAGTTTTAGCAGAATTGACGAATAGGATCAGACAAGACTTCAAAATCTTAACTAGATCTTTACTGACCAATGTGCCCGAAATTCAATATCATATGTTACCAGTAGCTTTTCCACACGAGCAAAATTCTGTTAGATTAAACCTTAACATGAGAAAACTTGCTATGACACATCTAAAAGAAGGTGGATCAGTTATACTCTTTCCAGCAGGGGCTGTGGCAACATCTCCAGGGTGGTTTAACGACGCAATTGAAGGAGAATGGCTTCCATTCACTGCAAAGATGATATTAAAATCTAACGCTGAAGTCGTTCCAATATATTTTCCAGGACAAAATAGTCGCTGGTTCCAATGGGCAAATAAAATTTCGTCAACTATCAGACAGGGATTGTTGTTGCACGAAATCGTTTATGCAATGTACAAGAAACAAAGTCCTATTATTGGCAATTCTGTAACAAGAGTAGAACTAGAACAATACAATGGTGATCCACGTGGATTAATGCATTATCTTCGGAATAAGACATTACAACTTCAAAAATAAGAAAGGCCGCTTTCTAGCGGCCTCAAATCTTTTAGTAAATTTTATATTTTACAATGCATCTGTCAGTTTAGGCACTGCCTCAAACAAATCAGCAACCAAACCATAGTCAGCAACCTGAAAAATTGGTGCTTCTTCATCCTTGTTTATTGCAACTATAACTTTACTATCTTTCATTCCAGCGAGATGCTGTATCGCACCAGAAATACCACACGCAATATACAAGTCAGGTGCAACAACCTTACCAGTTTGCCCCACCTGCCAATCATTTGGTGCATAACCAGAATCAACAGCAGCTCTAGAAGCACCTACTGCAGCATTTAATTTATCAGCCATTGCTTCAATTATCGCAAAACTTTCCTTAGAACCAACTCCACGGCCACCAGAAACTACAATCCTAGCCGACGTTAACTCTGGTCGGTCTGATGCCTGAACTTTATCTTCTACCCATACAGATAGTGTAGGATCAGATACTGCCAATAGAGTTTCAACAACTGCTGCACCACCTTCTCCACTGGCATCAAAGCCTGCAGTTCTTATTGATAACACTTTAAATTTGTCAGATGATTTCACAGTTTGAATAGCATTGCCCGCATAAATTGGCCGCTCAAATGTATTACCATCAACAATAGCTGTAATATCAGAAATTATCATAACGTCTAATAATGCTGCTACACGCGGTAAGATATTTTTGGCTAGCGATGTTGCCGGTGCTACAATATGCTCATAATTTGAGGATATTGATACTATCAAATCTGAAACAGGTTCTGCTAATCCATTTCCGTACGAAGTGTCTTCAGCACATAAAACTTTAGTCACTCCATCTAATTTCGCTAAAGATTGAGCAGCACCATTACAGCCACTTGACGCGCATAATATGGTCACATCTCCTAATGCTTTTGCCGCCGTGAGCGCTTTTGCTGTCTGATCTATAGAAACTTCTCCAGACAACACCTCTGCTAAAAGTAGTACCGCCATTTATATCACTCCTGCTTCATCTTTAAGTTTTGCAACCAATTCAGCCACATCGGCAACCTTTACGCCAGCTGCTCTTGCTGCGGGTTCAGTCGTATTAACAATTTCCAACCGTGGAGAGATATCAACCCCATAATCAGCAGGTGTCTTTTCGTCTAAAGGTTTTCTTTTTGCCTTCATGATATTTGGAAGAGATGCATATCGAGGTTCATTTAATCTCAAGTCAACAGTCACAACTGCTGGCATATTAACTTTTATTGTTTGCAAACCACCGTCAACCTCTCTGGTCACTATCGCTTTGTCACCGTCGATCTCTAACTCTGAGACAAATGTGCCTTGGCTCCAACCAGCCAATGCAGCCAACATTTGGCCAGTTGCATTCATATCATTATCAATAGCTTGTTTTCCACATAAAACCAAACCAGGTTCTTCTGCATCAATCACACCTTTTAATAACTTAGCGACTGTTAAGGGCTCCATATCTGTGTGTACGTCCTCAGTACAAACAATTAAAATTGCTCTATCTGCTCCCATAGCTAAGGCTGTTCTCAAAGTTTCTTGAGATTGCTTAACACCAACAGAAACCGCAATAATTTCTTCAACTTTACCAGCTTCTTTTAGACGAATGGCTTGTTCTACTGCTATTTCATCAAATGGGTTCATGGACATTTTTACATTAGCCAGATCTACTCCAGTTCCATCTGACTTCACCCGAACTTTCACATTGTAGTCTATTACACGCTTTACAGGCACCAATACCTTCATACCGCTTTACTCCTGTTAATCAATTAAACGCCTTATTTAGGCGAGATTCGTTTCTATAAACTCGATTTAATGAAAAGTTGCCAACACTAAAAGTAAAAAATTCACATGATGCCCCTTAATAAACCTTTTAAGCATGTTTTATCTATGAGCTCCTGGAACCCAAAGCACATCATTTTGACCATTTTCATTAGCAATTCTTGACGCAACAAAGAACCAATCTGACAACCTATTTAAATATTTTATAGCCATATCATTAACTTTTTCAGTTTGGCTCAGTTCTACTGCCAAGCGCTCAGCTCGGCGACTGACTGTTCTGCATAAATGTAAATGAGCCGCTAACTCAGATCCCCCAGGTAAAATAAAACTTTTTAAAGCTGTTAGATTTTTGTTCATTTCATCAATCTCTGCCTCTAACCTATCTACTTGAGACTGAACCATTCTAAGAGGTGGGTATTTAGCAGATGCATCTTTATCTATATTTGGACGGCACATATCAGCACCTAAATCAAACAAGTCATTTTGTATTGCTGCTAATTTTTTATCTAAAGCACCATCACAATACAGTCTCGCCATACCAACTGTAGCGTTTGTTTCGTCAACTGAACCGTAAGAATTAACTCTAATCGAATATTTGGGCACTCTCGTTCCATCACCCAACCCTGTATCACCACCATCTCCAGTACGGGTGTATATTTTATTTAATACAACCATTTATGCACCTCTTCCTTTAATCAATATGTAAATCAAAATCATAACAACTGCTACGGCTTGAGCATAAATTCTATAACGCATTAGGCGATTAGAATATTTTCTATTAAACTCACCACCTTTACTAAAACTGATGACCCCAATCATTAAAATAACAAGCACTAGCAAACACGAGGCCGTTACAATCCAAAAGAGGGGGTCATTGCTCATTTAATTTCTCCATTAGACACACATAGGCCGAGATGCAGAAAAAGCGAAGCTTAATTTAGCTTACCTTTTAGACATAAACTTATCAAACCATGGGTTTGGCAAGAATCGCTTCAGGATTGCAGACACATAAGTCGGAATTGTGATCATGTATTTCGACTTGGGATTAGCTTCTTCCAAAGCCCTTATTAGTTTTTTTGTCACTGCTGATGCCGGTAATTCAAATTGATCTTTTTGCAAGCTTTTATTGTAAAGACGATTTATTAAAATTGATTTATATTGACTGGAGCGTGCAGAATTTTGCCACTTTATCCATTTTTCAAATCCAATTATTGAGTTATGCCTAAATTTCGAAGTTATAGGACCTGGTTGCAGCAAAATAATTTTTATATTGGTATCACGCATTTCTATTCGAAGTGTATCAGTTAAACCTTCCAGAGCATACTTTGTTGCAACATAGGATCCCCGCCACCGCATTGGAATAAAACCTAAAACACTAGAGCAGTTGATAATACGACCATGACCCTGCGCTCTCATTATAGGGATAACTTGAACAATCAGGTCATGCCATCCAAATAAATTTGCTTCAAATGTCTGTTTCAAAGCATCTCTAGGTAAATCCTCGACCGCTCCTGGGATTGCGTACGCCCCATTATTGAAAAGTGCATCTAATGTTCCACCTGTAAGCTTAACAACCTTTTTAACTGCCGAGGTAATAGATTTAGGGTTTTCATAATCCAACACAAAGCTTTCGAGACCTTCGGCGCGCAACCGTTCACAATCTTCTTTTTTTCTACAAGTGGCAAAAACTTGCCAACCGCGCCTATGTAAAGTGCATGCAGAATCATAACCAATTCCAGACGAACAACCCGTAATTAGTATTGATTTTTTCTGCATAATTTTAAATCACCACCGAAAAGTATATTTGATTATCATAAATACCTTTGTAATTTAAGTCACCTTAATTAAGAAACTTTATATTCAACCTAATTTAAAATAGTATTTCCTCTAGACCCGTTGTGTTCTGCATTGTAGATGAACACCATGAGTGACAAAAATACCGATGCTAACAAACCAATCCCTTTTATTACAACGGAGCCTTTAAGCAGGGCTATTGGTGAGCGGTATCTTCAATATGCTTTATCAACTATAATGCATCGTGCATTACCTGATGCCCGGGATGGACTAAAACCTGTCCATCGTAGAATATTATTTGCAATGCGAGAATTAAAACTTGCTGCAAATTCAGGATTTCGAAAATCTGCTAAAATTTCTGGTGATGTTATGGGAAATTATCATCCCCATGGAGATGCAGCAATTTACGATGCCATGGCCCGGCTAGCACAAGATTTCAATGTTCGGTATCCACTAGTTGATGGGCAAGGAAATTTTGGGAATATTGATGGCGATAATCCTGCGGCAAGCCGATACACGGAAGCTCGGTTAACCAAAATCGCGCAGGCGTTAATGGAAGGTTTGTCAGAAAATGCAGTTGATTTTCAAGAAAATTATGATGGCACATTAACTGAACCAATTGTTTTGCCAGCCAGCTTTCCAAATCTACTGGCGAATGGGTCAAGTGGAATTGCTGTTGGGATGGCCACAAATATACCACCTCATAATCTAGAAGAATTGATTAACGCCTGTATCCATTTGATTAAAGCGCCAAATGCACGTGTCGAAACATTAATAGAGTATATTCCAGGGCCAGACTTTCCCACAGGGGGTACAATCGTTGAACCAGCAGAAAATATTCTTGAAGCTTACCGAACTGGCCGTGGTTCTTTTAGATTAAGATCAAAATGGAACGAGGAAAAATTAGACAGAGGTCAGTGGCAAATAGTAGTCACTGAAATTCCTTATCAAGTGCAGAAATCTAAATTGATAGAAAAAATAGCTGAATTAATAAATAACAAAAAAATACCTATACTATCCGACGTAAGAGACGAAAGCACTGAAGAGGTGCGGATAATACTAGAACCCCGCACCAAAATAATTGATAAAACAATCCTAATGGAAACTTTGTTTAAGCAAACTGAGCTGGAAATCAGATTTTCATTAAATTTAAATGTATTAATAGATGGAAGAACACCCAAAGTTTGTTCTATAAAAGAAGTCTTAAATGCATTCTTACAACATCAACGAGATGTTTTAAAAAGGCGTTCTCAATTTAACCTCGAAAAAATTGACCACCGATTAGAAGTCCTTGAAGGATATATTGTCGCATTTTTAAATTTGGATAGAGTTATCGAAATTATTCGAAATGAAGATGAACCTAAATCTATTATGATGATTGAATTTGATCTTTCTGACGTTCAAGCTGAAGCTATTTTAAATATGCGCTTGAGGTCGTTGCGCCGACTTGAGGAAATGGAATTAAGAAAAGAACATGAAAAATTATTAATTGAACGAGCAAACTTAGAAGATCTTCTTGGTGACGAAGAAATCCAATGGACACAAATCACCAAACAACTTCGTGAAACTCAAAAAACATTTGGCAAAAATAGTCAGGATGGCAAAAGACGTACCCAGTTTGAACAAGTTACAGAATTTGAAGAGGTTCCAATTGAAGCAATGATTGAACGAGAACCAATCACTGTTGTTTGTTCTAAAATGAGTTGGATCCGTACCATGAAAGGCCATATTGATCTTAAACAAGACTTAAAATTTAAAGATGGTGATGAGCATAGGTTTATCTTTCATGCTGAAACAACAGATAGAATTTCTATTTTTGCAACAAATGGTAGATTTTACACTTTGCCATGCAGTCAATTACCAGGTGGTCGAGGAATGGGCGAACCACTTCGTCTCATGCTGGATATTCCAAATGATGTAGAGATTGTAGATATATTTATAACTCGAGATGATAGAAAATTCCTCGTTGCCTCATCAAAAGGTGATGGATTTATAATTTCAGAATCTGAAACCATTGCTCAAACAAAAAATGGTAAACAAATTCTGAACGTAAAAAATGATGCAAAAGCTGTTGTTTGTAGATCTATAGATGGGGACCATATAGCTTGCATTGGTGAAAATCGTAAAATGCTTATTTTCCCAATAACTGAGTTGCCAGATATGACACGTGGAAAAGGCGTAAGACTACAAAAATACAAAGATGGTGGTTTGTCTGACGCTTTGTCATTTAATCTAGCTTTGGGGCTTACTTGGAAAGACCCTGCCGATCGTCAACGTACTGAAATGAATTTAGAAGATTGGATTTCAAAGCGTGCAGCTTCTGGTAGGATGGCGCCTAGAGGTTTTCCGCGAAACAATAGGTTTGATTAAACAATTCTAAAAAGGACAAGCTGATTTGAATACGACACCTTTTCCACCTTCTGGATGTCTCAGCTTTATACTTTCAGCATGTAGTAATAACCTTTCGGAAGCATTTAGTGCATCTCCATCAGAGTAAAGTTTATCTCCTAAAATAACATGACCAGTGCTTAACATATGTACTCTTAATTGATGAGAGCGGCCTGTCGTTGGCGTTAATCGCACCCGGGTAGATATATTATCTCTTCTTAAAACTCGCCATTTGGTAAATGCGCTTTTACCCGTCTCATGACAAATTTTTTGTCGAGGTCTATTTGGCCAATCCACTATTAGTGGTAAATCAATCTCTCCTGTTTTCTCTTCTATATGACCCCAAACACGAGCTATATAATTTTTCTTTATTTGTCTCTTTTCAAATTGTAATCCTAGATGACGCTGAGCATGGCGCGTCATTGCAAACAACATAATTCCAGAGGTTTCCAAATCTAGCCGATGAACTAGTAAAGCATCTGGAAAAATTTTCTGAACCCTGGAGATAACACAATCACTTAAATGCTCTCCCTTACCTGGAACAGACAGTAAGCCACTAGGTTTGTTTACAACCATTATTTGGCTATCATGATGTAAAATATCCGTATGGACATCAGGAGGATTATATTCAAAAATCTTTGTCATATTAAATGATTTAACCTTCTGCTTGTTTAGATGCAAACTTATGATTATTATGATGTCCAAGGAGACAAAAATGCACCCCACTATTTTAAAAATTCAAGAGATTGTATCAAAGGGTGATGAGGAAGCTATTAAAGAAGTATTATCACAAGAGGTTAAGTTCAAACCACCAACTTATTACAAAACTTGGACAGGCAGAGAACCAGTAGCAGCAGTGCTTGGTCACGTTGGTAAAATTTTTCATGAATTTGAGTACACAAGAATTATGGGTAGCAATAATGATTGGGCCTTAGAATTTAAATGCAAGATAGGAAATCTTGACATTGTAGGCGTTGATTTAATTACATTAAATAAAGAAGGACTAATCGATTTATTTGAAGTTACCATGAGACCCTTAAAATCTATAAGTGCGTTGCGCGAAGCAATTAACGTTCGAGTAATGAAAGATCCGAGATTTCTTAATTTTAAATCAGCTTTATCTTAAAGATTTATACCAAGGACAAAGTCTATGACTTAACTCGCTCTGCTTTAGGATCATACATTGGTCTAAGAGAAACATCTGCTTCAACCCTTAATCCGGCCACCTCTATTTCATAGCTGGATCCTAAAACTTCCTCCTTACTTTGATATTTACAAGAAACATAACCCATACCAATTGCACCACCCAAGGTATGTCCATAATTTCCAGAAGATATATAACCAGCTATCTCTCCATCTCTAATGATTGGTTCATTATGATAAAGTAGCGGTTCCTTCTCTTTTAACTTAAACTGCAATAATCTTTTTTCTAAGCCACTTTCTCTTTTCTTTAATACCGCCGAACGGCCAATGAACTCTTTTTTGGTTTCTTTTACAGCAAACCCAAGTCCAGCCTCCAAGACATGGTCTTCGCATGTTATATCATGCCCAAAATGCCTAAAACCTTTTTCAATTCTACAGCTATCCATCATATGCATACCACAGAACTTAAGATTCATATCTTTGCCAGCCTCAGCTATAACTTCAAATACATGCCCAGCCTGGTCAGCGCTAACATAGATCTCCCACCCAAGTTCTCCAACAAAAGACACGCGGTGGATTCTTGCTAAACCTAAGCCAATTTCCACTTCCTGCGCAGTTCCAAAGGGGTTCTCCTCATTAGAAAGGTCTGCAGAAGATATTAAATTCAGAAACTTACGTGAGTTTGGTCCCATAACAGCCAAAACACCTTCTCCAGCTGTAACATCAATAATAACCACGTTATAATTAAACGCATGTCGTGTCATCCAAGTTTGGTCCGCTAACCGAGTGGCAGCTGGTGTTACAACAATATAAGAGGTTTCAGCAAGGCGCGTTACTGTAATGTCCGCCTCTATACCGCCATCTTCATTTAAAAATTGTGTATAGACAATTTTTCCAATTTGAACGTCACAGTCAGCACCCGCAATGTAATTTAAGAAACAACAAGCATCAGCACCTTCCACTTTAATTTTTCCAAATGAAGACATATCATAAATACCAATATCTTCCCGGACAGCTCGATGCTCACTAGCAGAATTATCAAACCAGTTTTGTCTTTTCCAACTATACTCATATTCTCTTTTTTGACCACTTTCTGCATACCAATTAGCCCGCTCCCATCCAGCCAATTCGCCCATTACTGCTCCTTTATCAAGAAGCTGTGAGTGAAAGGGTGATCGACGCACGCCCCGCGCAGAAACTTTTTGTCTATAAGGGAAATGATCCGCATATAATAAACCCAGTGTTTCTTTAGATCTTTCAAATAAATATTTTTTATTGCCCTGAAACGGTTGCATTCTATTGATATCAACATCCCCTAGATCAAACGGTTTTTTCCCATCATTAATCCACTGAGCCAAAGCCATTCCCGCTCCACCTGCTGATTGAATTCCAATTGAATTAAAACCAGCTGCAACCCACACATTATCCATTTCTGGTGCCAAACCTAAATGATATGCGTCATCAGGAGTAAAGCTTTCTGGACCATTGAAAAAGGTGTGGATTCCAGCATTCCCAAGAGCTGGCATCCGGTTAACTGCCTTTTCAAGTATAGGTTCAAAATGATCAAAATCTTCTGGCAATTGATCGAATTCAAAATTCTCTGGAATTCCGTTCATTCCCCATGGTTTTGCATTTGGCTCAAAAGCACCAAGCATGAATTTACCAGCATCTTCTTTGTAATAAGCGCATTCATCTGGCACTCGAAGGACAGGCATCTGCGTCAAGCCTTCGACTGGCTCTGTAACTATATAAAAATGTTCACATGCATGTAAGGGGACATTTGTGTTCATCATTTTCCCCACACTGTGACCCCACATACCTGCGCAATTTATAACAATTTCCGCCTCAACGCTTCCATTATCTTCGCCTTGCTTCCATTGCACCTCAGTTATTCGGCGGCCATTTTTAACAAATCCAGTTACGTCTGTATTTTGAATAATAGTTCCACCATTTTGCCTGGCACCTTTAGCCAAAGCTAACGCAATATTGGCTGGATCACCTTGGCCATCAAGTGGCAACCAGACACCAGCTGTTACATCTTCAATATTTAGATATTTATATTTTTCTTTGACTTCCTTTGGTGATATCTCTTCCACCTCAACGCCAAAGGCACGTGCCATTGATGCTTGTCTGTAAATCTCTTCTTTTCGCTCTTCAGTGAGAGCAACAGTTATTGAACCACAGCGTCTAAATCCAGTCGACACACCCGTTTCTGCTTCTAAATTACCATAAAGTTCCTGACTATATTTTGCTAATTTTGTCATATTAGCAGTTGCTCTTAATTGAGCTATTAATCCTGCTGCATGCCAGGTAGTCCCAGATGTTAATTGCTTTCTTTCAAGTAACAAAACATCTTTCCATCCTAGTTTGGTCAAATGATACGCGACTGAACAGCCTATTATACCACCTCCAACTATAACTACCCTTGCTTTTTTTGGAACATTCACCATTGTTTTAACTCCGTAATCTGGAAGATAATTCTTTTATATGTGCAGGCCCAACCTCACAACATCCACCTATCAGTGTTGCACCCGCCGTTACCCATTTTTGGGCAAAATTAGCATAAACTGAAGGAGTTAGGTCTTCTCTCGTTTTCAAAAGATCTACAGTAGAGCCTATTTTGTTAAAGCTGTCTGAAATATTAACAAAACCATTCGCATAAGCACCAATTGGAATGCCGCAATCAGATAGCAACGGTATTGATTTTGTCACCGCCTCTGGTGAAGAACAATTTACCAATAATGCCTGTGCTCCAAATTCAGCTAACAATGGAATAACCTCACTTACATGCTCACCTGAACGTAATTTGCTTCCATCCTCATCATCAACAGAAATAGCAAGCCAAACTGGTTTTATACTTTTTGTAGCGCCCATTAATCCACCGCGAGCCTGCTCTACTGAAGACATGGTTTCCAATATATGAAAATCAACAAAATCAGATTGTTGCTTAGCAGCGGTTTCATAAATCGGAGCGGCAATGTCAACTTCAGGGCATTTATCGGGCTGATAAGAAAACCCCAATGGACCCAAAGATCCTGCTACTTGACCAGTGCCATGTGCATCACGGGCTTCCATAGCAAGCCTACACGCCTTTTCCATCAACTCTGCTTGTCGATCGGGAAACCCATAATGTTTTAGTCTATCTGGTAAAATCACATAACTATCTGTTGTCGCAACCATTGCGCCACTAGAAAAGTAATCATCATGCACTTGGCGAATTAATTCAGGAGCATCAAGCAATGCTTGCAGTGACCACATTGGCGTTGCTTTTCCACCTGAACGGGCAATTAGCTCCTGTCCCATCCCACCATCTAGTATTGTTATCACGCTTTCAGCCTTTCATTTCTAGGATCCCAAATAGGTTCATCTCTTTGAACAATAGCATTGTATTTCTTTCCATAAATTTCAACTTCTACAGAAGAATTATCAAAAGCTAATTCAGTTTTAATCATTCCCAATGCTATTGAAGCATTAACACGGTAGCCCCAACCACCTGAAGTGGTCTCCCCAACAATTTCACCATCTTTCCAAATCGTAGACATATATGGTGCATCCGCCTCTTCTGCTTCAACAATCAAAGTTACAAATTTTTTACTAGAACCTTGTTGTTTTTCATTCATTAGTGCGGCCTTGCCAATAAAATCTTGCGGTTTATCTAATTTAACAAATCTATCAAGACCACCTTCAAACAATGAATAATCTGTAGATAAATCGCCCTTCCAAGCCCTGTATCCTTTTTCCAATCGTAAGCTATTTAACGCATACATCCCAAAAGGAACCGCACCATTATCCAATACAGATTGATAAATGCACGGCATATCCTCATTTGAAGCGTGGATTTCCCATCCAAGTTCGCCAGCAAAAGAAACTCGTAATAAATAGGCTGATTTACCAGCAACGTCAGCCGCTTGATGTGTCAGCCAGCCCAATGAAAAGTCTGCATTAGATATTTTTGATAAGATATTACGAGACTGAGGTCCCGTAACAATAAGCGTATCTTGGGTTATTGTTATATCTTCAAAATAAATACCATTTGGAATCAAACTCTGTATTAATTCTTTATCATGCCACTGAGCAGTAGCCGCAGTAATCAGAATAAAGGATTCTTCTTCTAATCTGATACAAGACATTTCGGTTAAAATTCGTCCACGCTTATCTGAAACATATATCAGGTTCATCCGCCCAATTTTTGGTAAACCTCCTGTGCAAAACCCACGCAAGAATTCGCTCGCACCCATACCTTTTAAAATAAAGCGCGCAAAACCAGGAAGATTAAGAACACCACAAGAATCCCGAACTGCCTCGCACTCTTCTTTTATTCTTCGCTCCCATGGCCCTTTTCTATTCCAAGTATGTGTGCTTTCTAAGGAAATATCATCTTCTGACGTGGCAAACCAATTTACACGTTCCCAACCATTATATGCTCCCATCACTCCACCGAGTTCTAATAATTTTGAGTGAATTGACGAAATCTTCTTCTCTCTTCCCGCTGGCCATTCGTGGTAAGGAAAATGCATAGCATACTCATTTCCATAAACTTCCATACCCTTTTGATTGCAATAATCCTGATCAGTATAATCCGTATAGCGGCGTGGATCACATGACCACATATCCCACTCTGTTTGTCCTTCAGTTATCCACTCTGCTAACACTTTTCCTGCCCCACCACCCTGAGCTATTCCAAAAGTAAACACGCAAGCCTCAAATGCATTAGGCACACCTGGCATAGGCCCAATCAGTGGGTTTCCATCTGGCGTATAGGGAATTGGCCCATTTATTACTTTTGAAATTCCCGCCTTAGCTAAAAGTGGTACGCGCGCCATAGCGTCTTCAATGTGCCATTCTATCCTATCCAAGTCATCTGGATATAATTGGAAGCTAAAATCTTCTGGCATTGGATCATCTTTAGTTACCCAAGCAGCCTTACAAGTATTTTCATAAGGGCCTAAATTTAAACCATATTTTTCCTGCCTTAAATAATAACTACTATCAACATCACGCAATAAAGGTAATTTGTGGCCTACTTCCTTATTCCAAGTTTCAATCTCAGGTATTTCTTCTGAAAGTAAATACTGGTGGCTCATTACCATCATTGGCAGCGTGCGGCCTCCATAGGGTTTAAACCATTCAGCCACCCTTTGAGCGTAATAACCTGCAGCGTTAACTACGTATTCACATCTAATGTCACCTTTTTCAGTATGGACAATCCATTCATCATTTTTTCGTTCCACCCCAATAGCTGGTGTAAACCTAAGTATTTTTGCACCCAGGTCTCGGGCACCTTTTGCTAAAGCTTGCGTGAGCTGAGCTGGGTCAATATCACCATCATTTGGATCGTATAACCCTCCAGATAAATCATGTGTTTCTAAAAAAGGATAATGATCCTTCAAACCTTCGATAGAGCAAATATCGAGCGACATTCCCTGATATCTTCCCATTCCAGCCGCGCGTTCAAACTCTTGCATGCGTTCCTTAGAATGCGCTAGTCGAATTGAACCCGTTACGTGGTAGTTCATCGGGTAATCAACTTCTTTTCCAAGCTTTCGATAAAGCTCCGTTGAATAACGTTGCATATTCATAATTGACCATGAGGCCGAAAAAGTTGGGACATTGCCTGCTGCATGCCAAGTAGATCCAGCCGTTAATTCATTTTTTTCAAGAAGCACACAATCTGTCCACCCTGCTTTGGCCAGATGATATAAAGCTGAGGCGCCTACTGCTCCTCCACCAATAATAACGACACGGGCGGTACTTGGAAAATCTGACATCTAAACTCCTTAATTCAAAATGGGTCTGAACAACAAAAATATCGTTTTTTGTATAAATACTTAAACTAGCCAATAAAGTATCTCAAAAAAAATTACTGACAATCCTTAAACAGCTTTCTTCTATTAACAATATCCAAAACCGACACTTAATATCAAAAGATAATCCACATTCTTGAAAAAAATATACCCACTATAAAGTTGTTAGCACTCACCATCACCTCTAGCTCTTACAGATTATATTATCCATATTATAGAAAACTTATTCCTTACTGTGGGATTATAGGCAAGATACCACTCTCCAATCAATACGACATGAGCTAAGTTTTTAAATATTTTTCAGATATCATAGCGATCATTTCAAACATTATTGCTGATGCAATTCTAGCAGTTATCATATTAGACGAATCTTTCGTTGGCATTAAACAAACCACATCTCCACCAATAATATTCATGCCGCGAACAGAATGTAATAAGCTCATAGCTTCATCTATTAGAAATCCTTGTTCTCCAGGCTCCAGGTTAGAAACTCCAGGAGCAACGGTTGGATCTAAACTATCCAGATCAAAAGTAATATAAACTGGGCGTCCCTCAAGTCGCTTTTGAATTCTGGCAATCGTCGCCTCAAGCCCAATTTTACGATATTCTTTCATCGTGACCACGTCATAACCATATTCATAGGATGGCTCGAGCCAATCAAGTGTTCTGGTATTTCCTCTGATCCCCACCTGTATCGAAGTAGTCGCGTCAACTTGCCCTTGATCTACCAAATATGCGCCCCAATGTGCAGCAGACTTTTTAGCACCCAAAAAATGAGGCACTTTCGTAAAAACATCTGTATGGGCATCGATGTGAAGAAAGCTTATTTTCTCCCCTTTGGTTAAGTTTCCACATCCAAGTGCCTGCACTATGCCGCCTGTAATTGAATGGTCACCACCGATAGAAACTGGTCTGATACCAGCTTTATCTATTAGTTTATAATAATCTGTAATCCGTTGAACACTAGCCTCGTTGTCATTAGCTTCTGGTAAAGGGACATCACCCAAATCTGAAATTCTTGCAGTTTCCCAGGGGTCAAAACCCATATCTAAATGAACCCTTCGCAAAAGAGCTGAAACATTTCGAACAGCACGAGGACCCAAATGTTGATCTTTTTCTGTAGTCCCATTTCCCGATGAATGTGGCACACCAACGAGCCCAATGTCACAATTTTCAAAATTTGTTTCGTGTGGGCAACGGAATAGAGTGGGTATGCCCCACCAATATAAATTTTCCATCATTCGACTGTCTGCTTGGTTTTCCATCTTTTTCTCCCATGGTGTCGTAATTGGTATAGCGAATCTAATCCAAGCATGATGTGATGCGATTTGGAAGAGGTCTTTAATGTCTGGAACAACTAATCTTAAACTCGGGGTGATTTGTGCTATTGGCGCATCTCTGTGTTTTTCATTAAATGATATGGTAATTAAATTTTTTAGTGGTGACTATGCACTTCATCAAGTTGTATTAACACGGTCGTTAATTGGAATGGTCTTTACTTTAGCCATTTTAATTCCTCTTGAAGGTGGGTTGAAAAACCTAAAAACAAAACGGCCTATCCTCCATATTTTGCGAGGCTTTTGTGTGGTGATGGCAAATATGTTATTTTTTCTTGGTCTTGCATCAATGCCAATTGCCGAAGCGACTGCTGTATTTTTTATTGCACCTCTGGCAATAACAGCATTTGCTGTCTTTTTCTTAGGAGAGAAAGTTGGGCTTCGTCGATGGGTCGCTGTCAGCTTGGGTCTTGTGGGCGTTTTAATCATGCTTAAGCCTGGATCAGAAAGCATCAGATTAATTGCATTGTTGCCCGCTGGTGCAGCTATTTGCTACGCTTTGCTACATACGTTAACCCGCAAAATTGGACTATCAGAAAGTGCATCAACTATGTCTTTTTATATTCAACTAACATTTATTTTTGTCAGTGCTACAATCGGATTGCTCGTTGGTGATGGCAGATACCATGGAACAGGAAATCCATCCTTGGACTTTATATTTAGGCAATGGACTGTACCAAGTACTTTCGATTTAAGCCTCATGTGCGTTATTGGAATAACTTCAGCTCTTGGCGGCTATTTAATCAGTCAAGCCTACCGTGTAGCTGAAGCAAATAAAATTGCGCCATTTGAATATATCAATATGCCACTGGCTGTAGTTTGGGGGGTATTGATATGGGGACACTGGCCTGACATCCCAGCCTGGATAGGAATTTCATTAATTCTAGGTGCAGGTTTATATGTCGTTTTTCGGGAAGGTCAAATTGGCAAACGTATAAATAAACAACGCCCAATTCAATGAACCGTTGACCTTCTAACGCAATTTTGCTCAAACATACTTAGTAACGAAAAGGTGTGATATGAAAGATAGTAATTTTTTAAAAGAAAATAATGCCCGCCACATGTGGCATCCAATGGGACATCCAGGGGAACTTAAAAGAAATACCCCAAAAATCATAACCGGTGCGAGTGGTGTTAGTATCGAAGACATCGATGGACATACAGCAATTGATGCGGTTGGCGGCCTCTGGTGTGTTAATGTTGGGTATTCTTGTGAACCCATAAAAACTGCCATCAAGGAGCAATTAGATAAATTACCTTATTATTCATCTTTTGCTGGTACTTCTAATGATGCAGCAATTGAACTTTCTTACGAACTGAAAGAGTGGTTTGAACCCGAGGGAATGGTACGTTCCTTCTTCACATCAGGTGGTTCTGATAGCGTTGAGACCGCACTTAGACTTGCAAGGCAATATCACAAAGTTCGAGGAGACTTCGGGCGTACTAAATTTTTTAGTCTAAAGAAAGGCTACCACGGCACCCATTTTGGTGGTGCTTCAGTTAATGGAAACCCACGTTTTCGAACTGCTTACGAACCTTTGTTAGCAGGTTGCCACCATATGCCTTCACCATATACTTATAGAAATCCATTTAATGAAACAGATCCAGCTAAACTAGCTCAATTATGTTTGCAAGCGACCGAAGATGAAATCATGTTTCAAGATCCATCAACTATTGCCGCATTTATAATGGAGCCAATTCTGGGAGCTGGCGGTGTTATTGTACCACATGAAACATTTATGCCTGGTATTCGCGCATTGTGTGATAAATTCGGAATTTTACTTATATCAGATGAAGTTATTACGGGATTTGGTCGATCAGGTGATTGGTCTGGTGCTCGCCACTGGGGCGTTAAGCCTGATATGATGACTTGCGCTAAGGCTATCACATCAGCGTACTATCCCTTTGGAGCAACAATGATAGGCGAAAAAGTAGCTGAAGTTTTTGAAAATGATGAAACTGGAGCAGCATCAATTGGTCATGGCTATACATATTCTGCACATCCAGTTGGAGCAGCTGCTGCTATTGCGTGTTTGCAAGAAACAAAGCGGATGGAGCTTAATGTTAATGCTGGAATACGTGGCAAGCAAATTTTTGATGCAGTTAATAAGTTAAAAGATAAGTATGATATCATTGGTGATGTACGAGGTGGTCATGGATTAATGACTGCTCTTGAATTCGTATCTGACAAAGCGACTAAAACGCCTTTAGACAACGCTTCAATGGCAAAAATTCAAAAAACCACTTATGAGAATGGTGCTTTTGTTAGAGTTGGTGGCCATAATATAATGATGTCACCACCATTAATTGTTACTGAAGATCACGTTAATAAAATAATTTCTGCTTTAGAGGCGGGCATCAAGTCAGTTTAATGAAAAAACCTTGCATAATTTGTGTCGCAATTACAGGATCAGTACCTAAAAAAAGTGACAATCCCGCAGTTCCGATTACAATCGAGGAACAGATTGATAGCACCAGCGCAGCATTTAAGGCTGGTGCTTCAATCGCACATTTACACGTAAGAAATGATGATGGAACGACATCATCAGATCCATCTAAATTTGAAAAATTAAAACAAGGGTTAGAAAAAGCATGTCCAGGAATGATTATTCAGTTTTCAACTGGAGGCAGATCTGGATCAGGAAAAGAACGTGGAGGCATGCTGCCTCTAAAACCAGACATGGCTTCGCTAACAGTAGGCTCAAATAACTTTCCAACAAGAGTGTATGAAAATAGCCCCGACCTTGTGAACTGGCTGGCCTCACAGATGAAAATTTATAATATTACCCCTGAAATTGAGGCTTTCGATTTAAGCCATATTCATCAAGCAATAAAAATGTCTAGCGAAGGCGCTCTGAATGGGAAGTTATATATTCAGTTTGTGATGGGCGTTAAAAACGCAATGCCAGTCGATAAAAATGTTTTTGACTACTATGTGGAAACAGTTAATCGCTTGGCTCCAAATACTGAATGGTGCGGCGCAGGAATTGGATCTGGGCAAATTTTGGTTAATGAATGGTCTATCGCAGCTGGAGGTCACACTCGTACAGGCTTAGAAGACAACATCCGACTTGATAAGAATGAACTTGCAAAATCAAATGCGCAACTCGTGGAATTAGCGTCATCACTTTGTGAAAAATATTCAAGGCCCGTAGCTACACATACTCAAGCGCGGCAAATTCTAGGCTTGTAAACTAATCGTTATCAGACAATCCGGCCCCAGCACCCAACACTCGGCTTTCTTCAGTTGCTGGAGCATATGTGCGATAGGTAAACTCTTCTAACCGGCTCCAAACATCATCTGCAATCTCGCACCTTTTAGATATATGCTTTTGTACTATATTAATATTATCAGATGTTTCAGATAATTTTAAAACTTCAGATCTGTAGGGTAGATTTTTAAAATTCACATCAACCATACCATTAATTGACAGTGCACTAAAATTATTTGCCTCAATCAAGATTGAATTTGGTAGATGAGCTACAAACGGAATTAAAAAACAGGGTAAAAAAACATCCTCCAGCACAATGCTTCTTTTAATATTCAAATCAAGCAATGCAGCACCTGACTTTATTGGGTCTAAATCTCCATTTTTATTCGTCCAAATATCATCATCAATATTTGCTGGCGAATAAATCATATCATTCTCTAAAAGGTTTATTAAGTCTTCAGCCGCGTCAAAACCATTTTTTGCTAACCAAACTGTTGCGAAAGATACTTCTTCTGCATGACCCCAAGAAAATCCTGCACCCCGTGCCGCACCCTTTGACATCGACTTTAATTCATTAAATGAAACTTTCATCGTTAACTAGAAAATCCTTCGAGATAACTCCAGTAATCAGATACTGAGTTAGACATTTGATCAGGATAAGGAGCACCTTTAAACATGCAAATACGGACCCAGCGATCTGATCTTGGATCAAAGTGAATAGCTCCAAAAAATGAAAGTTTGCACCTAAGCATATCTATTGGAAGTAGCTCAGATCCAATTGTATTATCCTGAATTTCAGCGTAAGGACTCTCTAAAATAATTTGCAAACGACGTATTGTGTGTCTATGTTCTGGTTTTTGCATCAAGAAATTAGCCATCAACATATTATCGGTAAATTGATTTAGATCCTCTGAAAGTCGATAAGCGTCACGCGCTGGCGACAAAGGTTGCTCATAATCTTCTACTGGTTCTGAAAATCTTTCGCCCAATCTTGGTTCTAATTTTTCTTGCGAAACATACCATGCTCTTGCATTTGCTTCGTTTTTCTCCCAATCAATTTTAAAAATCCACGAATATGCATCGCGAAGCTGCGCTCTGATTTCTCCAACAGTTTTTAATCCATTAATTTTTACATAAGAGTTTGTATTATCAGACATCGTTGACGACAATTCATCAACAATATCACCATATGGCTCCATCATTAACGAAATGATTAATTCTTGGCCCTCTAGACTCAAATTTTTCCTAGTCCAATGATATAGTTTGTCCCAAGGATATTGAGATCTTAAATCTAAATCTTTTAAATGATGTTTTAACAACTCTAAATCATTCCCTAATTCTTTCAATTTTTGAATCTGCAATGAATGATCTGAACGCCAAAGTTGCATTAATGAGCACGAATTTTTAAATAGTTCTAAAAATAACTTATTCTCTTCAACAGATGAACTATGAATGGACCTGACTCTTGAAAGGGCTGTTTCCCGTGCTAAAATCCAATTGTTCAAAAGGGTTGGATGATTTAATAGAAATGGTGCCATACCTAAACCAGTGGAATTTCCAATTCCTAATCGATGCGCCAGACTTGAATCAAGGGAAACAAATTTATCAGGATTTTTAAGCTTTGCCATATGATTAACTAAATCTAAGACAAACCATCTTATCATGAACACAGATAGAAGTTCAGATTGGAAAGGTGCGGCAAACTCAATTCTGTCTGAAACAAAGTCTCTATCAACAGCACCAAATTTTCCTGAACCATAAACTGCTGTTGTTCGCATCAAATACCCAACAGAATCAATTTGCTCAATTTTTGGCTGGCGACCATTTGAAAGTGACGAAATTACATGATCCCATAACCTAACGGATTTATTCGCTCTACTTAAACATAATTCATTTTCAGAAATTCTTCCAACTTCTTGGAAAGGAACATTCTTTTCTAATCGCTCAATATCTGTGCTTGTTGGAACACCATCAAATAAAGTGAAAGTAGCGTCCCAAGCATCAGCAATTACACGATCAGATCTTTTATCATCTGGTAGATCATGAGCAAAAGCCACTAGTGAATAGGTATTTGTAGGACCCACAGCACTATAAACTGCATGTCCAACACCTTTTTCATTTATATTAAATTCTACTTTTTTAAAACTCCAGTTTTCATCTTTTAATTGTCGCATCAAGATCCGCATAAAGGACAATCGAGATTGATGAAAGCTACCCATCCTTGATAATCTCATAACGTCAGAAGGATCGCGAAGTTCAGCCGTTCTTTTAGAACCAACTTTTAACATTTGTCTAATTCTCCATCGGTTTGAAGTTTTCCGAGTAAAAATTATACCAGTTTTCACCCATGATTTTATTCACATCCAGTACATCCATTCCTACCGCTAACAAACCATTTTCAATGTTACTGAAATCTCTATTATCTTTAAACCAGTGCGGTTGCTTAGGAAACCCTGGCAAGGCTGCCGACCCTTCACCGTAGTCTATTTCTTTTGACCACCTACCAACTCGCATCCATTCAACGACACTATCAGGTTGATCCTGACATAAATCAGATCCTATACCTATTTTTTCTATCCCAAATTTTTCAGCTGTATCGGCAATCATTTGGCAAAAACTCTGTACAGTGCATTCCGACTTGTCCCTTAAGTGATGTGGATAAATTGAGACACCAATCATACCACCATTAGAAGTTACAGCTTCAATAACGTCATCACGTTTATTTCTTAAAGCGGGATGCCAACTATAAGGATTAGCATGCGTTATAGTGATAGGTCTTTCTGAAATATCAGCAGCTTCGATCGTACTACGATCACCAGAATGGCTCATGTCAATAACAAGTCCGACCCGGTTCATCTCCTTAATAACTTGCTTACCCATTCGGGTTATGCCTAAATCCTCATCCTCATAGCAACCAGTCGCTAGCAAAGATTGATTATTGTAAGTTAACTGCATAAATCGCGCACCCAACCTGTGAACAATTTCCACTAAACCAATATCATCTTCAATTGGGCTAGGGTTTTGAAATCCAAAAAAAACTGCCGTCTTATTTGATTTTTTTGCAATATCAATATCGGCCACACTATAACCTTGCATTATTAAATCAGGATATAGTTCAAACCACCTATTCCATTTTTCAAAATTTAAGACGGTTTCACGAAAATTTTCATGGTACGAAATCGTAACGTGAATTGCGTCAACATTTCCTGACCTTAATTGGTGGAAAATTTTTGGTGACCAATTGGCATATTGTAAATTATCGATTCGCAAATAAGTTTCTCACTTTTACATGTTTAGATATATATAGCTCTATTTAGCTAACATGCCAAATTACAAATAAAAACAAATATAGTTTGTATCAAAATTCATTTTTAACTTGAACTCAGCGACAATCTTAGGCGATATATTTATAACGAAAAACCTAGCGGAGTGATTATGGAATATCATAAGCCCGGAAGTTTCGAAGAAGCTACGGAAATTGCCAATAATAATAATGGCATAACAAGGTTCCTTGCCGGAGGAACTGACGTACTTGTTCAATTAAGAAGTGATATATTAACTCCAGACGTGCTCATAGATATGAAGCACATTGAAGGGGTAAAAGATATTTCATTTGACGATGACGGCTGGCATATAGGTATTGCTGTATCTGGAGCGGAAATGAGTGAGCACAAGCAACTCACTAAGGAATGGCCTGGTGTTGTTGAAGCCATGGATCTGATAGGTTCAACCCAAGTGCAAGGAAGAGCAACATTGGTTGGAAATTTATGTAATGGATCGCCAGCTGCAGATGCTGTCCCATCATTAATTGCTGCAAGAGCACAAGTTACCGTAACTGGGCAAAATGGAACTAGGATGGTTAATGTCGAAGATATACCAGTAGGGCCCGGAAAAACATCACTGTTAAAAGGTGAGCTAGTTTCAGCTTTGCACCTCCCAAAACGAACAAAAAAGCAGGCTGATGCATATTTACGCTTTATACCAAGAACTGAGATGGATATCGCCGTAGTAGGCTGCGCCGTAAATCTAGAGATAGAAAATGATGTCATTATTAATGCTCGGGTATCATTAGGTGCAGTAGCTCCAACCGCTCTGTTATTAGAAACTGCAGCTGAAAAAATAATTGGATCCAAACTAGATGATAATGCGCTAGATCAGCTAGCCCAAGAAGCATCAAAAGCTTGCAAACCAATTGATGATAAAAGAGGTACAATAAAATTCAGGACGCATGTTGCAGGTGTATTAGCAAAACGCACCGCAAAAATTGCGTATGATCGAGCTAGGATAGCAAAATGAATAAGATCCATGTAAATACCGAAGTAAATGGCGATGATGTTGAGTTCTTATGTGATCCACGCGAAACATTATTAGATGCGCTCAGAGATCAATTAAATCTAACTGGTGCAAAAGAGGGCTGCGGCACAGGTGATTGTGGTGCTTGTTCAATAACATTAGATGATAGGCTCGTATGCTCTTGTTTGGTTTTAGGAGTAGAAGCTGAGGGCAAAAGAATTGGGACAGTTGAGGGTATTGCCAATGGTGAAGATTTACACCCATTGCAACAAAAATTTATTGAATATGCTGCCCTGCAGTGTGGTATCTGCACCCCCGGTATATTGGTGGCTACTGAAGCATTACTGAAGAAGAGCCCTGATCCAACTGAAACAGAAGTCAGATATTGGCTAGCTGGAAATCTTTGCAGGTGTACTGGATATGATAAAATTATCAGAGCTGTAATGGATACTGCTCGTGATCTCAGGGAGGGTTCATAATGGCGCTAGATAATCAAAAAAACCGAGTATTCAAGGTAGTTGGGACGCGTCCCAATAGGCCTGATGGTCTCGATAAAGTAACTGGTCGCGCAAAATTTGGAGCCGATGCCTACGCAACTGGCATGCTGCATGCTGCGATACTCAGATCTCCTCATGCTCACGCCAAAATATTGAATATAAATACACAAAAAGCAGAAGCATTAAAGGGTGTTAAAGCAGTTGTAACACGTAAAGATTTTTCAACCTCTGTCACTGGAGAAAATTGGAACATATTAGAAAATGTCATGGCGGGCGATACAGCACTATATGACGGCCACGCAATTGCAGCTATTGCCGCAACATCGTCGCTTATTGCAAGAGATGCAATAAAACTAATTGAAATTACATACGACATTATACCCCATGTTACAGACGTTGACAAAGCGATGGAAAGTGGTGCTCCAATTATCAGAGCGAATGCAGGAGATGGCTCAGTTCCAAAAGGTATGCACCCAAATGTTGTACGCTATCACGAAAGTGGCCATGGCGATCTGGAAGTGGGTTTTTCTTCAGCTGATCTTGTTATTGAAGATACTTTCAAAACAGAGGCTACCCATCAAGGATATATAGAGCCTCACGCTTGTCTTGCTCAATTAGGTGGCGATGGAAAAGGCGAATTATGGTGTTGCACGCAAGGGCATTTTCAGGTGCAAAAAGTCTGTGCTGCGCTTCTGGATATTGAAACAAGTGCATTGCGCGTTACCGCCTCAGAAATTGGCGGTGGCTTTGGTGGCAAAACAGCCATTTTTATTGAACCTGTGGCGCTAGCTTTATCACGTAAAACTAACAGACCAGTTAAATTAGTTATGAGTAGGTCAGAAGTATTTAGAGCAACTGGACCGACGTCTTCTACTTCTATGGATATTAAAATTGGTATGAAGAAAGATGGTACTATCACAGCAGGTTCAGGGGTTTTTAGATTACAAGGTGGCGCATTTCCAGGCGCTCCAATGGAATTTACAGCCATGTGCGCGTTTGCACCATATAATTTACAAAATGTTCAGCAAATAGGATATGATGTACTTAATAATAGACCCAAACAAGCTGCATACAGAGCACCTGGCTCTCCAATGGGTGCATTTGCAGTCGAGTCAGTAATTGATGAATTATGTAACCAACTAAAGCTTGATCCAATAGAGGTGAGATTGAAGAACGCCTCAAAAGAGGGTACGAAAGCAAGTTTTGGACCTAAATGGGATCGAATAGGTCTAGTAGAATGTTTAGAAAGTGCAAAAAATCATCCCCATTACTCTTCACCTTTACTTGAGGGCCAGGGGCGCGGGGTATCCTCAGGTTTTTGGTTTAACCACGGAGGTGAAACTGCTGTTACTTTAGCTTTATCAGAAGACGGTACTGCTGCTCTCTCAGTTGGGACGCCTGATATTGGAGGAAGTCGTGCATCAATGTGTCAATTTGTGGCCGAAGAATTGGGAATACCTTATGAAAAAATCAGAACAACCATCGCTGATACAGCTACGCTAGGATATAATGAGATCAGCCACGGAAGCCGTGTTACTTATGCGACTGGTCTAGCCACCATAAAAGCTGCTCAAGATGCGATCAAAAAACTCTGCGCTAGAGCTGCTAATAAATGGGGAATAGATGAAGATGCTGTTATATGGGAAGATGGATGCGCCAAACCATCAGGACCAAATGCGGGTAGCTTTGAACCGATGCCTCTTGCTGAAATCACAAAGAAAATGGGTAAAACTGGCGGACCAATTGTTGGGCACTTTGAGGCTACTCCAGAGGGTGCTGGAGTTAGTTTTGCCACTCATATTGTTGATGCAGAAGTTGATCCAGAAACAGGAAAAACTAAAATTATTAGATACACCGTAATACAAGATGCCGGCAAAGCGATTCATCCCTCATACGTTGAAGGCCAATACCAAG
>Ga0308009_10000497_pt1 | contig 28643 bp, 29 predicted proteins | sample Neamet127_FD_203134 | JGI IMG/M metagenome (GOLD analysis project Ga0308009, IMG submission 203134) | Marine microbial communities from water near the shore, Antarctic Ocean - #127 | ecosystem: Environmental > Aquatic > Marine > Unclassified | place: Southern Ocean | collected 2014-07-24
CAGGAGATGCAACCTATCGCGTGTTGGTCACGGGTTTCGATCCGTTTGACCTGGATGATGACATAGAGCAGGGAAACCCTTCGGGCGTGGTCGCACTCCAACATCAACAACAACAGATAGTCCTGGGTGCTGGAAGAGTCGAAATCCGCTCGATGATATTTCCGGTGCGTTATAAAGACTTCGATGAGTTCCTGGTTGAAAGAGTCCTTGAAACATTCAGAGATAAAGTCGACATGGTGATTACTGTCAGTATGGGTCGAACAGGGTTCGACCTGGAGCGATTCCCTGGCAGGCGTCGATCTGCATCGACACCTGATAATGTCAGACAGGAAGGAGGTGGGTCGGTGGAGAAACCTGTTGTACCGCCACACCTGAAGGGACCAGAGTTTGTTGAATTTTCGTTACCCGTGGGTGAAATGAAAAAATGCATGGGCGATTTTCCAGTTAACGACAACAGGTTGGTCACAACGCTGGAGCAGGGGGAGTTTGAGGCAGTTAGCCATGCAGCGCTAGAGTTGGGAACTGCTGTTTTTGGAAGCGGGGGTGGATTCCTATCGAATGAGATTGCCTACAGGGCGATTCGGTATTTGCAAGAAAAAGGAAGCTCAGCGCCAGTAGGCCACATACATACCCCGGGAATGCAGGGTTACGATCAGGATCTTGTTCAGAAGATCAGTAAACAGTGCGCTAGTATGATTGAGTCGGCAATTCGAGCACTTGTCCGTTAGAAACCCGTGGCTGTCTTGATTGAGGCAATTGTTATTTTCACCGCGGGTGGCGTGGTTGTGCGTGGGTTGAACCTTTCATTTGACGATAGTGCCAATAAAAACGCCCGAATAAATCGGGCGTTTTGGTAGAGACTGCTAAGTGGTTACTTAGGTTTCGCTAGGATAGGCGCACCTGTTCCTCCGGCAAACTCTGGTCCCGGTTCAATGCCGAGAAGTATTTTCCCAAGATCTTCATAAAGGGGATGAGCTACCCATCTGTGAGTTGCTGCACCATGAGAGTCCCTAAGTTTTCGTTCTAGCGGGCTATATGTTCTCATGCCGGTTGTGCCTGCAGTGTTGTGCAACAGGTCGACGACTTTCATACATTCGTTGGCTGCGTGGGTGCAGGCAAGTCGAGCATCCTGAGTAGTCTTAGCACCTGGGAGGTCGGAGTTTCCGGTGAGTTCATCTTCGACAGCGGTCATCGACTCCATTAGCCAAGCGCGAGATGCACGGTAAGTAGCTTCTGCGACGCCCATTCGGTATTGAGCAATGCCCCGATTAGCAAGAGACGCAGACGTTAGCATGGGAATTTTGTTCTTGGCGATGTCAGCAAAGACTTCCAGAGAGCCTCTTGCTATGCCTATCGCAATTGCGGCCTTGTTATAGGCTAAACGAAGTGCCGTCGGCATCCGATAAACCGGGTTGGAATAATGTGCTGGCACTGTCCAGAGGTCTATGCCGGTATATTTCGCTGGAACGATACCCCCATCCACTTTCACATCGTCTGAGCCTGAGCCACGCATACCTGCGACATCCCAGGTTCGAACTATTTCGAATTGATCTTTGGGGATGAACCACATTTTGAAGATGGGTGTGCCGTTATCGTCGGTCTCCATCTCGTCCCCTTTCATCAAGGGTGCGCCGATAAAACAGAAGTTTGCATTATGGCAGCCAGAGATGAACGTTGATTGACCCCAAACCTTAACGCTACCATCAGCTTGGCGTTCCGCACGAGGTGGGATACTGCCAGGGCCGCCGCCGCCGCACATGACGACACGAGGGTTGTCGAGATAAATTTCCTTAGCAAGCTCAGGATCCATGCCACCAACCGCCATCGCGTTGATTTCGGAGCCCAGCATGACATTCCACGCAACCGATGCGTCTATTGCAGCCATATGCTCAAGGATCTCTATTGTCTCCATAGAACTAGCATTGTCGCCGCCCATCTCCGTGGGTAGTGCAAAGCGGAAAAACCCTTCATCAACTAGCTTGTTGACGATCCAATCTGGGAGTTTCTTTAGTTCCTGTGCTTCTTCGCCGGCTTTTAGTATGTCTTCGCGGAGGTCTTCAATTTTTTGTAGTCTCGCGGTGTGGACTGCCCTTGCCTTCTTTGGCCCCGTCACTCTTGATTCACCCTGTTGCTCTTCTGGGTAGGTATCTACCTGCATGACTGACATCTTTATCTCCATTGTCTTTTGCTAGATGGGCATAGTTTAGGCAGAATCAGGGCAAAAAGAAAAGCCCATCAGCTTATTGATTGAGTTTGATAAATTAATGTAACCGGAGTGTATAGGAAATGTCCAAGCTGTCTGCTGCAGGCCGTTCTGTTGGGGATGAGGCGCTCAGGCGCACTATATTAGTGCATAGACCGCAGTTATGTGGTGGTCTTTGTGCATTTCGTAGATTGAAATGGCATTATTCGCCCTCGATTTAGTATGCGGATTTACTGCAGGAGAAAAACATGGATTTGAACGGCAAGACTATTGTCATCACAGGCGGCGGACAAGGGCTGGGACGTGCAATGGCCATTGTAATGGCTAAAGAAGGTGCCAATCTGGCGCTCATTGATCTGAACGACGAACCGTTGGCTGAAGCAGTGCAGTTGTGTAAGGACGCAGGCGGCGATGCAAAGCCATACAAGGCCAACGTTGCGAAAGAAGATGATGTGATCGGGGCCTTTGACGCTATTGAAGCTGATTTTGGTGAGGTTCATGGATTAATCAATAATGCCGGTATCTTGCGGGATGGCCTGATGATCAAGTTTAAGGATGGCAAGATTGAGAAACGGATGTCGCTCGCGGAATGGCAGGCAGTTATTGACGTAAACCTGACTGGCGTATTTCTGTGCGGGCGTGAGGCTGCCTCTAGGATGATTGAGAAAGGCGTCGCTGGCTGCATTATCAATATATCCAGCATCAGCAGGTCCGGAAATATGGGCCAGACTAACTACTCAGCGGCAAAGGCAGGCGTAGCCGCGATGGCGACAGTCTGGGCCAAGGAACTGGCTCGTTATGGGATTCGGGCGGCGGCTATCGCGCCCGGTTTTATTGCAACTGAAATGGTTGCTAGCATGAAACCGGAAGCGTTGGAGAAGATGGCTGCGGGTATTCCGCTCAAGCGCCTTGGCCAACCGGAAGAAGTCGCTCATACCGCTAAGTACATTTTCGAGAATGATTATGTGAGTGGTCGGGTTATTGAACTGGATGCTGGTTTACGTTTGTAGCGTGACCGGTTATCCCGATACACGTCGGTGGCGACTATGCGGAGAGTTATTACGTTTTCGCGAGCATGAGGTTTCATCGTTACTTGGCTACGTTACTTCAACCGAAATGACGGACCGGGAAGCTTTTGTGACCCATCCAGTCATTTCGACGGGAGCCGAAGGAGGATTGGATAAACCTCGATTTTTATACTTTGTCACACTGGCCTGCTTACTGTTTTTTTCAGGAACTTCCATTGCAGGTCAGCCACCCGAAATAGCTGGACCCTTCCTGGATCAATCGGAGATCACCTGGAAGGTTAATGAGTTCAATGTTGCGCGCTGGAAGACTTTGGTGGGTGGTATTGAAGGTGGGCAGATCAATCGCGATGACATCCAGTTCGGCATATGGGAGTTGGCACCGAATGCAATTTACCATAGCCACAGGCACGAAGTTCCGGAAATTTATTTTGTGACACAAGGGAAGGCTGATTGGACTGTCGATGGAGTTACCCGAGAAGTGGGCCCCGGCATGACAATCTACTCGAAGTCAGGTGCTGCTCATAAGATGGTGAACAAATCTGACGACAATGTTAAGGCGGTCTGGGTTTGGTGGGCGCCTGATGGTGACAAGAATGTTTTTGCTAGTGACTATGAGTTCATCGAGCCGGCACCTGAAAAAAATGGTTCATTTGACAAAGGTGTGAATCAGCGGCTTTATTAGGGGCGGTTCATGGCCTTGGAATGAAATTTCCTCTATCGCCCTGCTGGCTTTGTCCATATAACAGTGGTGTTTGCTCTGGTGCTTTGCTTACGGCAGTGAGTTCGGCGACGCTGCTATGAATGTTCAGTCAGCAATCCGTCTATAAAATCCACCACGAACATTCCTGCCAGCATAGCCACGCCAAAGTAGAGAATATCGATATTCAGGTAAGCAAGCGATGCAATGGCGGGGCCGGGACATAGTCCAACAAGCCCCCAACCAATTCCGAACAATGCGGCGCCACTAATTAGCCGACCATCAATATCATTTTTCGTTGGTAGCCTAAATGAACTTGCAAAAAGTGGTGCCTTGATCTTCCCCAGACCAAACTGGAAGAATGGCAGGCTGACCAGTATTCCGCCGACCATCACAAATGCGAGCGCCGGGTTCCAGTCACCGAACAGGTCAAGAAAGCCAATGACATTTGCGATATCTGTCATGCCTGACAATGCGAGCCCAAACCCAAAAAGTATGCCGCATAAAAGTGCCATCAATAGCTTCATGAGATACCTCCATGCAGGCGGAGGTAGACCGTAATAAAGCCGAGTAGCATAAAAGTGCACGTTGCAGTGATGGACCGGGTTGATAGCCGGCCTATCCCGCAAATACCATGGCCACTGGTGCAACCGCTTCCCAGTTTGGTGCCAACGCCAACAATGAACCCGCCGGCAAGTGTGAGTGGTATGGATACTTCAAATGCTGGAATCGGTTGACCCGCAGTAAAGTGAAAGAGGAAAGCGCCAAGAATGAGTCCGGCAATGAACAAGATCGCCCAGTAGTTTTCGGCAGGGTTTTTGGCGACGGAAAAGACAATGCCGCTGATCCCTCCGATCCTGCCAAGCGTGATCATCAGGAATACGGTCGCTAATCCGATGCAGATACCACCTGCCAGTGCCATGAGAAAAGCCTCAGGCATCTTTACTCTCCATATGCGCTTTTTTTGAAGCGGAGCATTTTACCGGACCCGGCGTGTCGATGCTCACCGTCCTGAAGACCGACCTTCCCATTGATGACGACGAGTGATATGCCTGCTGGCTCTGTTTTGGGCTCGTCGTAAGTAGCCAAGTCCTGAACGGTAGCTGCATCAAACAACACCAGGTCTGCGTAGAAACCTTCTTTCACCTGGCCGCGACTCTCTAAGCCAAACACTTTTGCCGAGAGTGAAGTCATTCGCCTTACTGCCTCAGGTAGCGACAATACCCTATCTTCACGCACGTACTTCGCCAGGATGCGCGGAAAGGTTCCAAATAACCTGGGATGCGGTTTACCTTTTAGGTCCGGAATACCATCGGACCCGACCATCATGTCCTTATGGGCGAGGTTGGTGGCGATATCCTGTTCATCAATAATGAACTGGATGCAGATTGTGCGGTCTCCCTTCGGCGCTGTGAGGATACTCAGAGTCAGGTCGCAGATATCTACCTGCTGCTGAGCTGCAATGTCTTTTAGCATTCTGCCTTCGTATTCACGGAAAGCCGGGCAACTGGCTATACGAATGACTTCTGCGAGATCGCGGCTAATGTTATCGAGGTTAAAGTACTCGATCATTCTTCCGCTACCAGCCGTATAGGGGTATACATCCAGGGTGACGGGTTGTCCTGCGGCTAGTGCTGCATCAATTTTTGCTAGTGAATCACCGACCTTGCCCCAGTTCGCCGGGCCCGCTGATTTGTGATGGGAGATATGCAGGTGAACATCAGATTCCCGGCCTATCCTAAGTGCTTCATCAACCGCTTCAAGTAAGTGGTCGCCTTCGTTCCGCATATGGGTGGTGTAGAGCGCACCAAATTCGTTGGCAGCACTTGCCAGAGCGATGACTTCCTCGGTATCGCTCCAGCGGCCGGGCCGATATATCAGTCCCGTAGAAAAACCGCATGCTCCTTGTTCAAGCGCTTTGCTGACATGGGATTTCATGTTGCTTAGCTCTCCCGCATTGGGTGCGCGCTTTTCCGCCCCCATCACCATCGTTCGGACGGTGTTATGCCCTACCAGCATCATGTTGTTGATGCCGGGATTTTTATCAAGCACCGCCTTGAAGTATCCCTCTAGGTCGGTGAATGAGCCTTCAAGACCGGCGAGTATCCCGCCACTCGCGCGGCTTGGGTCAACTGATGGGCCGATGGGCACGGCACTGAATCCGCAGTTACCGGCCACTACTGTGGTTACCCCCTGTGCCAGCTTAAACTCCATACCCGGATGGCGAAAGAAAGCGCCATCATCATGGGAGTGTGTGTCGATAAAACCGGGGGCTAGGTACTGGCCTTTCCCATCTACTTCTTCCTTGCCTGGTCCGGCGCTGCCAACTTCTGTAATCCGTCCATCTTGGATGCCGACGTCACCACCCCGGGCTTGCCCGCCAAGCCCATCAAGAATTTTAACGTTTCTGATCGTGATGTCATTCATAGGGTGTGCTCTGTATTGCTAGCGATAATGTTCAGGCTTTGTTCGTAGCCATTCGCCAATCATCTCGCCAATCATAATGCAGGTAAGATTGGTATTTGCTCTTGGGACAAAGGGCATGATGGAAGCATCAGCTACCACTAGGTTATCGAATCGATGCGCGCGGCCGTACTGGTCGACCACAGCCATTGGATCTTTCACATCTCCCATTTTCACTGTGCCGCACGGATGATATCCGCTTGCCGAGAATCGGCGGCAGAGTTTCGACAGTGTTTCATCGTCGTTACCCCGTGCAGGGTCGGGGAAGGTAATTGATTTGATCATGTCCTTAAGGGCACCTGTTTTTGTGAACATAAGAGCATCCCGCAGACAAGCTGCAAGCCTCCGGGTGTCGCGGGCGTCTTCACAGAATCGGTTGTCAACGATCGGTTTATCAAATGGATCGGCGGAGCGCAGCCTTAATTCTCCGCGGCCATACTGATATTCGAGCACTGCGGCGATGCTGAAGAGCGCCGGTCCGCCAGGTTGGCCTGCAAAACTTATTTGTTCTATCTGCAGGTCGTTTCGTTTGTCTGATCCCTCGGCGGTATAACGTAATATGGTCTGGATAATGGGCTGGTCGTGATTGATTATCGAAGGGTCATTCACTTCGCAGACGACACTAAGCGCAGGATGATCGCAAAGGTTCTGCCCAATTCCGGGCTCGTCGCCGACAACGTCAATATTAAACGACTCTAGTGATGTTCTTGGGCCGATTCCGGAATGCATTAGGATCTTAGGTGACATTAGTGCGCCAGCTGAAAGTACAACCATGCTCGCGTTAAGTGTTTCAGTCGAACCGTCGGCGTTTCGTACCTCAACCCCGGTTGCTTTGCTGCGATCAAACAGGATTCGGGTGACTGTGGTGTTTGCGCGGATGTCAAGGTTAGGGCGAATGCGAGCTGGTGCAAGGTAACCTACTGCCGTCGACACCCGAAGGCGACCTAGTTTGTTCATCGGGAGAGGCCCGGCGCCATTATCATCAGGATCGTTAGCGTCTGTGCAGTATTTGTGGCCAAGCCTATCAGCGCTATCCAGAAATGCTTGGTGTTGTGGTTCCAGCTCTTCTTTAGGATACCGACGAATCGAGATGGGCCCCGCATCGCCGTGGTAGGACTTGGCGCCATAATCTAGGTCGCGTTCTAGTCTGTTGAAGGCGGGTAACACTTTCTTCCATTGCCAGTCGGGGCAGCCGAGCTTGGCCCATTCGTCATAATCTTCCGGCATGCCCCTTAGTGCAATGGTTGTATTCACAGCGCTAGAGCCACCAATAACACGGCCGCGAGGAAAATTGATTTCGCGTCCCCGGGTGGGCTCGTAGTTGAGACCCCAGTCGTGTTCAGTATAGGAGTTATTGTGAGAGTTGATCAGGTCGAACGGCGTGTTGCTCAGGTCCGGATAATCTGGGCCGGCTTCAATTAACAAAACTGTTTGGTTTGGGTCCTCTGATACGCGGCTAGCGATAACAGCGCCCGCGCTGCCCGATCCAATGATAAGTACGTCATGCATGACACCATTGTGTCAGTAAACGGCTGGCAAAAAAAAGGGTAGCTTAGCGCTACCCTTAAATTCGGAAGAGAAGACTCCCTATCCGTGAACACTCATTAGAACCAAATCTAGAATTGACTCATCGTGTTGTCTTTGCCACCAGCAAGGAGTGCGTTCTCACCAGCAAAGTATTCTTTGTGGTGGTCACCCATGGTCGTTCCAGCCATTTCCTGGTGCTTGACCACGTTCATCTGGCGACGGATTTCCGTCCGTTGTACACCCTTTACGTAGGCAAGCATAGCTTCGTCACCGAAGTAGCCCTCAGACAGCGTATCCACACCCAGTGCGGTCTCGTGGTAAGTCGGCAGTGTGATCAAATGATGGAAAATACCCGCGTCACGAGCCGCATCTGCCTGGAAAGACTGGATCAATTGATCCGCTTCTTGGGCTAGTTCAGTATCATCCAGGCTCTCAGCCATCAGGCCTTGGCCATCTGTTGGGTAAGCTGAAACGTCTTTACCCTTTGCTGTCCACTCTTCCAGAACCTGTTCCCGGAACTTCATGGTCCAATTAAAAGAAGGAGAGTTGTTGTAAACCAGCTTGGCGTCAGGAATCGCTTCACGAACCTTGTTCACCATTTCTGCGATTTGAGCTACGTTCGGCTTCTCAGTTTCAATCCAGAGAAGGTCAGCGCCATGACGCAGGCTAGTGATACAGTCGAGAACCACTCGATCAACACCAGTGCCTTCACGGAAAGCATACAGCCCGTTATCGAGTCTCACTGGTTTCACCAAGTTGCCGCCTTGGCGAATAGTGATGTCATTTTCCAGCAGTTCGCTGATGTCGTGAACAGGTTGTGTTTCAAGGAAGCTGTTGTACTGTGCAGCGAGGTCTCCTGGCTCTTTAGAGACAGGTACCATCTGGGTTAGACCTGCACCAAGGGAGTCAGTGCGGGCAACGATGATGCCGTTGTCGATACCGAGCTCCAGGAAGGCGTAACGAACAGCGTTGATCTTGGCCAGGAATACTTCGTGGGGAACCGTTACCTTGCCAGCCTGGTGGCCACATTGCTTCACTTCAGAGACTTGGTTTTCAATTTGGATGGCACAGGCGCCTGCTTCGATCATCTGCTTGGCAAGCAGGTAGGTGGCTTCTTCATTACCAAAACCGGCGTCGATATCCGCGATAATAGGCACGACGTGTGTTTCAAACTCATCAATCTGTTTCAGCAGTGCTGTTACATCAGCGCCATTTTTGCGGGCGTCATCCAGAGCCGCAAATACGCGTTCTAATTCTACCGCATCTGCCTGTTTCAGGAACGTGTAGATTTCTGAAATAAGGCTCGGTACTGCTGTTTTTTCGTGCATAGACTGGTCAGGAAGTGGACCGAACTTGGATCTCAGCGCAGCTACCATCCAGCCAGACAAGTAAACGTATTTCTTATCCAGCGTTCCGCGATGGCGTTTGATGGCAATCGCTTTCTGTTGAGCGACAAAACCATGCCAACAACCTAGGGACTGGGTGTACTTTGAAGAGTCTGCGTCGTATTCAGCCATGTCTTTGCGCATGATATCCGCTGTATGTTGTGCGATATCAAGGCCGGTCTTAAAGCGATTTTGCAACTTCATTCGCACTGCGGACTCGGGATTGATCCCGTTCCAGGCCTCACCCTGTGCCTCGCGCAGTTTTTCTACGGCTTTTATTTCCTTCAGGTAAGCAGACATGTCCTGTCCTCGTTGGGTTGTTTGAGCGGGCAATGTACCAGCAGCGAGCCAATCAAATAATGGAATAATTGGACAGTGTTACATTCCGTATTTTCATGAATTAAACTTGATCCGGGATCCGGCTCAAAAGTGCATACTAAGCCCTATAAACCAGTATGTTGGAGTGGCGCTGTGCGCATTGAACAAATTAATATTGGATCTCGTAGGCCGCTGATAGTTAACGGTAGGAAACGTGAGACGGGCATCTTTAAGGAACTGTCGGAGGGCCCGATTGCAGTGCATGAACTGGGCTTGCCCGGTGATGCGATCTGCAATAAAAAATACCATGGAGGCCCAGACCAGGCTATTTACCTTTACAGCGTCGAGGACTATACCTGGTGGTCAGAGGCGTTGGGGCAGGACATTCCTGCGGGAACATTTGGCGAAAACTTCACTACCTCCGAACAGGATCTGTGTGAGATATGTGTTGGCGATGTTCTGTTTTCCGAATCGTTGACGCTTCAAGTGAGTGCGCCGCGTATTCCTTGCAGTACACTTTCTTCGCGGATGAGTGACAAGCAGTTCGCTAAAAAATTCATGAAGGCCGGCCGATCTGGTGCTTACTGTAGGGTCCTCGAGATGGGTGATGTGCAGGCGGGGGATGAATTTGCCCACGGGCCTTACGAGGGTGACCGAATTCCGTTACAGACTTTCTTCAAAGATGTGCACAGCAAACTGAGCGCGGATCTACTCAGGCGATATCTTGCGGTACCCATCGACGAGCGAACCCGCCGGGATTTCTCCAAGAAAATGTCGACTACTTCGTGAAGTTAACCCATGATTTGAAATGGTATTTAAGTAGTACCGCTTTTTACCTTGTGCCGGGGGGAATTCAAGCGGTACTTTTCCCCTGGTTGATCGCTGTTTATCTGCAGGAGTCACCGATTAAGGTGGGGATCGCGCAGATGGCAGGACCGTTGCCAATGCTATTCCTAGTCCTGTTTGGTGGCTGGCTGGGTGACCGGGTCGACCAGCGCAGGTTGTCAGTCTTATTGGTGTCATTGATGGCTGTACCGCCACTAATTGTCGCGGGTTTCTTCTATGCGAACATAGTGACCTACGAGCTCCTGCTGTGTTGGGTGGTTCTAGCAGGTTGCTTTGGCGCCTTCGCCCAGCCGGCGAGAGATGCAATGCTTAACAGGGTCGCCGGTGAAAACGTACAGCGGGTTGTTACCCTCGTTATTGGCGTACAGTTTGGCATTCAGATTCTTGGCTTTGCGATTGGTTCCAGCGCAGATGTGATGGGACCCATTGGGGTCCTCTGCTGTATGTCGTTCTTTATGATGTGTTCTGCCGTTACTACGCATCGGCTACCTGCCATGCCCGTTGAGCCTGCTAATACAGCACATGAGTCGCCCCTCGAGAACATCAAGGCAGGTCTGGTGGTTGCCTGGCAATCCCAAAAAATAAGGCCAGCGATCATCCTGATTTTTGGCATTGGCCTTTTCTTTGCGTCTTCTTATATGGTCATCTTGCCGCTCATGGTGCGTGATATTTATGACGGGGGCGCGCGAGGTATCGCCATGGCCTATGCCTCAAACATGCTGGGAACCTGCACCATTATTTTCTTTGTGATGCGCCGGGGCGGGGTTGTACGGCCGGGTCGAGCACTGATCCTAGCAGGGGTTTTTAGTTCGCTGGTGGTTTCCTGCCTGCACTTTGAACTCTCTGAGCTGGCTTTTTATGGTGTGATCTACGTTTGGGGTATGTGTGGTGGTATCGCCATGACCCTGTCGCGAGCTATCGTGCAAGAAGCCTCTCCACCGACCCATCGGGCAAGAATCCTGAGCGTTTTCATGCTTGGTATGATGGGTGGTATGCCGATCGGTTCCGCTATTATTGGGGTGTTGGTTGAATATATGGGAGTTCGAAACGCGGTATTGGTGCCAGGCGTCGGTATGCTGTTGGTCATTGCCTACCTTTACCTAGCGACTAACCTCTACGATATAAAACGTCAACCGGTTAAAGTAGCGGTCGAAACCTAACCAGAAAAAGACGGGAGTGCAGAGATGGAAGGTAAGCGAGTTTTGATCACTGGCGGCAATAGTGGCATTGGAATAGTTACGGCAAGAGAATTGGCAAAGCAGGGTGCGGAAGTAGTTCTTGCATGTAGGGATACCGAAAAAACGGCAGCTGCGCTGGAGGTTATTAATGCAGGTGCATCGACGCCGGCCATCAACATGCCAGTTGAACTGGATAACCTGGAAAGTGTACGCAATCTTGCGGCTAGTTTCCTGGGCCAGTATGACCGGTTAGACGTATTGATTAACAATGCTGGGGTCTTTCCGCCAAAACAGAGATTCACCGTTGACGGTTTCGAGATGCAAATGGGGGTTAACCACCTCAGTCATTTTTTGTTGACTAACATGTTGCTTGATTGCCTTAAAGCGAGTTCGCCTTCCCGCGTGGTGACTGTGTCGTCCAAGCTGCATAGTGGCGGGAAAATTGATTTCGATGTCTTTAAGGGCTATGAAAAATACAATAGTCAAGCTGCTTACAACGGATCGAAGCTGGCAAATGTCATGTTTGCATTGGAGCTTGCCAGGCATCTCGAAGGCACTGATGTTACTTCCAATGTATTGCATCCAGGTGCGGTCTCGACCGACATCATTCGTGACTTGCCATGGGTGCTTCGTAAGATTATCGGCATGATTTTTATCTCACCGGAAAAAGGCGCTCTCACCAACATCATGTTGGCAAGTGACCCGACGCTGGCCGATACCACCGGTCAATATTATGACCAGTGCGAATTGGCGGATTATTCATCCCAGGCAAATGATGTGCTGCTGTGTAAGAAACTTTGGGATGTCAGTGCGGAGCTCACTGGGTTGAGTCTTTAAAAGAAAAGCCTCTCCGCTGAGGCCTCGGCAGTTGATTCGCTTTAATCCGCATCCTCAAGAATGAACACCGCGCCTTTTTCAGCAATCATCACAGTCGGTGCATTCGTGTTGCCTGAGGTAATGGTGGGCATCACTGATGCATCAATAACCCTTAACCCTTTGATGCCATGTACTTCTAGACGGTGATTCACTACCGATAAGGAATCATTTCCCATTTTACACGTGCCAACCGGGTGAAAGATGGTCGTTCCTAAGTCTCGAGCGGCCCGCTCTAGGTCTGCATCGGTCACAACATCAGCGCCGGGTTTCAGTTCTTCCGGCTTGAATTTGCTGAGGGCAGGTGAGGCCATGATTTTTCGCGTGTACTTCAATCCGCTCACCGCGACCTGCAGATCCTCTTCTGTCGATAGGTAATTAAGAGTAATGGCTGGGTAGTCCTCCGGCCGGTTCGATTTGATACGAACATGCCCCCTGCTTGAAGGCCTTAGATTGCAGACGGATGGCGTTATCGCGTTGTATTTATGTAGCGGGTCGCCGAACTTGTCGAGAGACAAAGGTTGGACGTGCCACTCGATATTGGCCGTGGGCTGGCTCTCATCACTTTTGGCGAATGCACCTAGCTGTGAAGGAGGCATGGTGAGAGGGCCTGTCTTTAGCAAAAAGTACTCGATGCCCATTGCTGCCAGACCAAATAGGGAATGAACCCGCTGGTTGAGCGTGACCGTATTGTTCACTTTGTAGATCGTTCGTACCTGCAGGTGATCCTGCAGGTTCTCACCGACGCCTGGAAGCTCATGTCCGGGAACAACGCCTCGCTCCTTTAAGGAGTCTCCGTTACCGACACCAGAAAGCTGCAGGATTTGTGGTGATCCGATGGAGCCTGCAGATAGCAATACTTCTCGACTTGCTTTGAATGTTTCAGTGCCTTGCTTTGTTTGGACTTGAATACCGGTGCACCTTTTCTCGCCGGATATGTCATCAAACAGGAGTTTCTGAACATGAGATTCGGTCAGGATTGTAAGGTTAGGCCTCGTTTTCGCCGGATCCAGGAATGCCTTAGTGGCGCTCCACCTAGAACCCCGGCGCTGGTTCATTTGGAAGTAGGCGTTACCTGAGTTATCGCCGCGATTGAACTCAGCGATCTTCGGAATGCCCGCATCGGCTGCGGCGTCTCGCCAGGCATCAAGGATTTCCCAGTTAACCCGACGTTCCTCCACGCGCATTTCACCTCCTGCGCCATGAAATTCATCGGCCCCGTGCTGATAGTCCTCGGAATGTTTGAATACGGGTAAAACGTCATCCCAGGACCAGCCGAGATTCCCTAATTGTGCCCAATGATCATAGTCACTGCGCTGGCCACGCATGTAGATCATGGCGTTAATGGACGAGGACCCGCCCAGCACCTTGCCCCTGGCGTAACCAATACTCCGACCATTCAGGCCTGGATCTGGCTCAGTTTCGTAGCACCAGTCCGTGCGCGGATTGTTGATGGTGTAAAGATAACCCACCGGGATATCGATCCAAAAATAGTTGTCTTTCTTACCTGCCTCAATCAGTAGCACATTGTATTTGCCATTAGCAGTGAGCCTGTTGGCCAGAACGCAGCCTGCAGTGCCGGCGCCAACAACAATATAATCGAAGGTGGTCATGTCAGGCAGCCGCCTCAATCAGCGATTCAAGTTCAACCAGTCTAGCTGCGACACGCTGCGTCTTCTGGCTGCCAAGATGGACGATAAGCTGGTCTACCCCGAGATCTTCATACCCCTTAACCATGTCAGCGTTCACCTGGTAAGGAGGTGTGATCACTAGCTGGAATTCATCCCGGTTGCGCCCCTCTTTGGTAAGGGCGGCGTCCAGTTGTAAGGTGACCTTTGCGGTTGCGTCGAGATCCATCTGGAAGCCATACCATCCGTTGCCATATTTCGCTGCCCGCCGAAAACCAGCATTGCTATGACCGCCAACGATAATTGGGATGTGTGGCTTCTGGACCGGCTTTGGGTCCATGCGGCAAGGCGCGAGATCGTAAAACTCACCATGAAATTCGGCGACTGGTTCAGTCCATAACTGTTTCATCATTTGCAGTATTTCATCACAACGCTTACCCCGGTCATTGAAATTGTAACCACAGGCGATTACTTCCTCCTTACACCAGCCCACGCCGATGCCGAAATCGATACGGCCCTGGGTTAACCAGTCCAGCGTTGTAAACTCTTTGGCAGTATAAATTGGGTTACGTTGCGGTAAGAGAGTTATTCCCGTACCGAAACGTAAAGTCTTGGTGCAGGCGGCTAGGTAACCGAATGTTGCAACGGTATCGAGCATCCCTCCACCTTCTGGAACGGGAAGTTTGCCAGTAGCCGATCCTGGATAAGGGGATTCCGTCTTGTCGAATAGCACGACGTGTTCACCCATCCATAATGAATCAAGTCCAATACTCTCTGCACTTTGTGCAAACTCACCGATCATTTGCGGCGTGCAGATAGGTGACATGAATGTAGAAAAAGTGCCGATTTTCATAGCTTAGTCCAAACATTTATTTTCAAAAAGGTTTGCGGTGTTACGGTACTTGGAGAATTGCATCGCCCAGGCCAGGCATCATCTATTGGCTTAACTGTCACGGGTTGGTGAGGTCGCACGAGGTAGCCCACGATCGTCACATCTATTCCAAATGCGAGGATAAACCAAGGATAGACTGAAAGGTGATCGAGGCATTGAGACATCAAGGCATTCTATGCCAGCGAGTAGTCGGTTTAAACGTTTCTGGACACATGAAAATCGAATGCCCATGATGGCGACTTTAAAAGAAAGATTCTAAAAGGAACTCTCACTTGGCGATTGTTGATATTTTTGCAGAAGTAGAAGAAATCAAGCAAGACCTTGAGAACCTCTCGGTTGATGAGCTAAAAGATGAAATTTCCGGGAACTCAGGCCTGCTGCTGATTGATATTCGGGAAATTCAAGAGCTGATAGAGCTCGGGACGATTCCTGGTGCAGTGCACGTGGCCAGAGGTATGATGGAGTTCTGGGCCAGCCCGGCCAGTCCATACTATCGAGACTACTTTAAGGAAGATGCCCGCATAGTGGCTTTTTGTGCAGGCGGTGGGCGTTCGGCCTATGCCGCCAGAGACCTGAAAGCGATGGGCTTTAAAAATGTGGCTCACCTCGAGTTGGGCTTCAACGGATGGAGTAAGTCGGGCGGTGCGATAGAAGATTTTGCATCAAGCAGCCGATGGATTCGACGACCTGAAAAAAAGGATTAGGTTATGACTGTAGAACTAAATGGTATCGCGCATATTCAGATGACCGTCAACGATATTGATCGCTGCATGCCTTTTTGGGAAAAGCTGTGTCATTTCTTGGAAATGAAAACTCTGGTTAAGAATGACACGACGCTTTATTGCATTGGCAGTCGGACCGGTATTCTGATTCGCGAGGCGCCGGAAGATAAAAAAAGTGTGCGCTTCGACCAAGATACCAGTGGTTTGCACCACTTTTGTTTTCGGGCGAGGGCAAAGGAAGATGTTGATGCTATTGCCGCGTTTATTGAAAAAGAAGTAGATGCAAATATCATTCACGGCCCAGAGACTGGGTCGCATTTTGCGCCGGGTTATTACTCGATCCTATTTGAAGACCCAGACGGCATTCGCGTTGAGGTGAACCATGTTCCGGGCAAAGGCCATTTCGGTGGCGAAGGGAGGTTGGGCCCAGAGGGCCCTGGTCCATCGGCGGTCTATGGGAAATCAGGAATATAAAAATCTAGCGAGGCGATGGAAAAATTTTCATTTTTACCAGCCTGTGAAACCATCGAATCAACATGTCTGTTGTATCAACGCATTCCGTGAACCCAGCTTTGCGCAGTTTAATGGTGCTTAGGATCGCCGGCGGCGGTGCAGTATTTCCGTAAGCGTTGAACATGGCGTCTGCATAGTAAAAAGAATCGCCGACAAGTTCGCGAATCGTGTGAGGCCTCAAGCCTTGCTCGCTGGTCAGCCGTGACCAATCGTTCTCCCTACCATAGAGTGTCTCTGATAGAAGTCGTCGGGTGGGCTCGCCGGGTTTCATGTCAAATATTTGGGCTAGGGCTGGCCACGTGTCCTGCCACCGGAAGACATCACCGTTGGTAATGTTAAATGTCTGGTTGCTGAAGGCGTCGTTATCGAAACTGAAGGTAATTGCCCTTGCCAGTAAGTCAGCATCAATGGCTTCGGAAACAGCGGAAGGACCACCTGGATAGGTTAAAGGTAAGCCCTCGGATTTTTGTAAGGCAGCGTACACTCCGATGGCCGCAAGCATATTCATGGGGGCATGCAATGCGTGGCCAAAGATGACCTGCGGGCGCCAGATCGTAAATTGCAGGTCGGTACCAACGCATAGATCGCGAAGGTAGTCTTCCTGCAGCCAGTAAAAATTTTCATGTAGATGACGTGGATCACTTTCAATGCCAGGTATCTTCATGGGTTCTACATGCGCGCCATAGGCCTTGGTGCCCTGTAGCAAGGTGATATGGCGCAGCTTGCGGCTTTCCTTTAGTGGTTCGAGGAGGTTGCGAAGCATCGCGAGGTTAGTCTGCATCTGATCCTGTGCTCGCCAGCCGGTTATAAGGCCAGGTTTCTCGAAGAGCGCGGTGTAGACCAGGTTGGTCACATCCGAAAGTGTTGACTCCGCGACCTGTTCGCATTCGGATGGGCTGGTTAAATCGAGTGACTGGAATGCTGCGCCAGCAAGATCGGCAGGTGGGCGGCGAGAGAGGCCTACCACCGGTACTTCACTCTGTATTAAATGTTCAACCAACGCGCGGCCAACCACGCCGCTTGCACCGACTACTGCCACTTTCTGAGTATTTGCTGTTGTGCTCAATTGCTTACCTCGCTTTTCCAAAGTCCAATTCAGTAGCGCTAACATAGCGTTAAAGAGGGGTTCATGATATTAGTGCTGATCGTGAATTGCGATGTGACCCTGATGCCTGTGGAGTTGAGTAGAATTTGAACCCGACCGAAGAAGAAAAAGCGGCAGCTATAACACCTGCCTATCGCAGCTATGCGTTATCGCTATTCCTATTGGTATACATTATCAATTTTGTCGATCGACAGATTTTTGGCATTCTAATTGAGCCTATTCGGCTGGAAATAGATTTGTCAGATACGCAGCTAGGCCTGCTTGGGGGCATCGCGTTTGCCATTTTCTATACCTTTGCTGGCATACCTATTGCCCGTTGGGCTGATGTTGGTGTTCGCAAAAACATCGTAGCGTTGGCGCTGGTGATCTGGAGCGTGATGACTATGTTCACGTCCACCGCCAAAGGCTTTGGTACCTTGTTGATTGCAAGGGTTGGCGTAGGTATTGGAGAAGCAGGTTGCTCGCCGCCAATTCATTCATTGATTTCTGACATGTATCCTGAGGAAGAGCGCGCAACGGCACTCTCGACCTATGCTCTTGGGATTCCCATTGGCGCTGCCATTGGCACTTTAGTTGGTGGCTGGATAGGGGAGTACTTTGGCTGGCGCATGGCGTTCATGGTGGTAGGCCTACCGGGGATCATCGTCGCCATTGTGGTGTTTTTCACTGTTAGAGAACCTCCCCGTGGACACTCTGAACCAGACCATGTCCAGGTACAAAAAGATCTTGTCCCGCTAGCGGACACTCTAAGGTTTTTATGGAGCCTGCGGGCCTTTCGCCATTTATCGTTTGCCGGTGCGCTACATGCTTTCGTGGGATATGGCGTTGGCCTTTTCATTCCCGCTTTTTTTATGCGCGTGCATGGGTTTGGGCTGGCCGAAACGTCAACTTATCTTTTCTTGATCGGGCTTACCGGAATAATCGGTACCTATCTGGGCGGCTATCTTGGCGATCGGATGGGTAAAAAGGATAAGCGTTGGTATATGGGTATACCTGGGATAGCAACTATTATAAGTGTGCCTTTCGCGGTTCTTTTTTATACCACCGGAGATCCGATGCTGGCGATTGTTCTGGCCATTCCAGGTGCCATCCTCGGCCCAATGTATCTGGGCCCAACCTTTGCAATGACACAAACGCTGGTGCCGCCTGCCATGCGCTCTACCGCATCAGCGATCCTGTTGTTTGTATTGAACTTGATTGGGCTTGGGCTTGGTCCCGTATTTGCGGGGTTCTTATCTGACACCTTAAGGCCAGGTTATGGTGAAGAATCCATCCGCTACTCTTTGTTAATCCTCGCTGTTGCTGGAAACATCTGGTCAGCTTTGCATTATTATCTTGCCTCTCGAACGTTGCGTGAGGATCTTGTGGCTAAAGATCAGCTTGCTGAGGAATCCCTTGCCTCTGAGTAGTTGAGGAAATCCCCTTGAACGCGCTGCGCACCCTGTTGGTTCCAGATGTCGGGGTGACTTCACTTGAGGGTTTGTTCAAACCGTTGGTAACGGCCGGGTTAGCTTTCGAACCGGTGGCGGTTGATTGTGATAGTTAGGTATTCTTCCTTTACCGAGCTCGAACCACACGAAAAGACTCGTTGTCCAATTGTTTTTGATAGGAAACCGATTGCGAACTCGGGATACTAGAGTGGTGGTCGAAAAAGACAAATCATGTGCTGAGGCATTAGCATATTAAATGCTAAGAACGCGCTTGCTTAAATAGCGAAACAAAAACTCTAAACATTATGGATATATCCCCACAATGAACACCAGCAACTTTGTAGGAAGTTTTGAAGAAATACGCGCTCTAAGCGAGCAGGATCAGCTCGAGATTCTTGAGCAAGCCCGTTACGCCGCATTCACCGAGCTGAGGCTAGGCGGGCGAGCAGCACTCTATTTGGTGCTTACGATACTAGGCAGCTTTATTGTCGTGGTGATGGCGTCTCGCTTAACAGGAATGGCATTTATGCCGGTTTGGGTTGGTCTGGGGGGGCTTGTTTCAGTGTTGCTTTACCAAAGATCGCTGAAAGGGCTTTTACATCAAGGGTTGGCGAGCGTCTTGGAGTCTAGAGACGTCTAAATTTTAGTACGCTGGATCCCTTCGAACACTCGGTCTAAACAACTTGTCGCGGACATTGGCTGGCGCTAGCTGCTGGCTCTGCGGGGTGCTACGCTGTTTGTCAGTGACCTAAAGCTTTGAGCGCAGGGCTTTTGAAGACGGAGATTTGAACAATGCTTTCACCTACAGAATTCTACGCAGTACCTCTTAACTTGGAGATTGTTCTGTGGATTGAAATGATCATCTATTTAGGCTTAGGCACGTACGAACTGTTTGACGACTTTTTGGAAAAGCCCAAGCCCTGGATGACGATCCGTGGTCGAACTAACGGTTATGTAAGAATGACTCACAAAATTGGTCACAAGATGCACGCCGGGATTTGCTTCCTGCTTGGTTTTGTTGCGCTAAATGGCATTCTAGAAGGTCAGGTGACTCGATTTGAACTCGAGTTGATTTTTATTAGTTTTGCGATACTAATGCCGGTTATTTGGTCTTGCTTACTGCCTGGAAGGCTTGCTTTTATAATCCTAGCGACGAAACCTGAATTTTGGCTGCAGATAGCAATGTTTGCGATGTTCAGTCAACTGATTAGGCTAGAAGTTCTGCTCTTGTGTATTGCGTTAAATGTTTGGGGAATATGTGTCTATATTTTTCACACCAGAACAACGTTATTCAGTCCGTTTACCTACTCAACGGTGAGGACTGATTGCATTGATGCAGAGGGTGAGGTTTTAGCGCAAAAATTAGACAAGCTAGCTGGGTATTCAGCGGATAACGAACAGCGAAGCTAAGATATAGCAGGTGGTGTTTCTTTAGCCCTCACTCTCGACATTTTGATCTGGGTTGTCTTTCAATTGTTAGAACAGTTGTCAGGTCGATCGACTAACAAAAGCCATGCGAAATTTTAACGCTGTCGAGCCTGGGAATTAACGCGCCAGAATTCATTAGTTGTTACGAGACGGGCTTAACCTGTGTTTGCCGGAGGCCCTGTTCGGGAGTATTTAAATGGATTTAGAAAATCAGGCAATTAAAGAAGCTGTGGACCGCCTAATGCCCGAAAGGGAACATGGTGGATGTGGCGCTTTGGGCAATGTATGACAGCCGTCAATGAGCATTCCAGTATTGTGATCTTTGATGGAAGCTGCAACCTTTGCAATGGCGCGGTGAACTTCATTATCAGGCGTGATCCGGAAGCAAGATTTCTGTTTACAACAAGCCAGGGTGAACCTGCTGGTAAATTAGCTCTTCGGCATAACATCCGGGAATCGTTTGATGAAACGTTTGTATTGATTAAAGAAAATGAGTGTTACTACCGGTCTGATGCAGTGTTGGAGATAGGGTCTCAGTTGACTGGTGGCTGGCGTTATCTTCGGATTCTACGTCTGGTTCCCTCCGGTTTAAGAGATTGGCTGTACGGCCTAGTGGCCGGGCATCGGTACGATTGGTTTGGAAGGCGCGACGTATGTATGACGCCTGCTGAGGATGTTGCCCGACGGTTTTTGAGTTAACAAGCTCAGCAACAGGCTGAGTCATCACGGCCCTGTTAGGGTTGAGTGTTTAGAATACGGAGAATAAAAGGGATAGCAGTTGCGCAGCATAAGTGACTGCATGATGCAGAAAGCGGTGTTTGCAGGCTGAGATGGTTGCTGATTAAAGTGTAAGCTCATGTTTAGTTAGTCGTGTGAGCGTTGGTGTTCCGGGTAATAGCGCGTGCAGGGGTACAACGTTTCTTATAGGACTCTACATGTATAAAACTTGTTTCTTGATAAATGCTGGTGGAGACCCTTTCCGATACAAGGGTTGTATTGCTGAGGATGCGGTTCGAGTTGTGTTTCCGGAGATTAAGGGCTATGTCCAGGCCAGAGCGCTGCCTGGTAAAGAGTCGCCCGCTTTCTCCGGTTCAGCAGAGTTATGGTTTGAGGACTCCTCTGCAGCCATAGCAGCGTCTGTGAATGGTATCGCGGGGCTGCTTGCCAAAGACGTAGAGGTTCAATCTTGTCTATCCGGTATGGAGCGCGTGGTAGTGAGGACGGCGCAATACATCAATGCAGATAGAATAAAAGGTGTTTATCCCTTTCGTAAGAAGCCAGGCTTGACCCTTGAGGAATTTCAAAATTACTGGTGGCACACCCATGGCCCTATTGCTGCTCTAACAGAAGAGGCGCTAAGTTATGTGCAGATTCACCCGCGGACAAATTCATACGAAACAGAAAACTCGGTTTACGATGGTATTACAGAGATTTCTTGGCCTGATATAGAAGCTGCTGGACGCGCCATCGGCTCAAGGCAGATGCGAGAAGATCAGGGCAGTGATGCTGCCAATTTTGTCGACTTGGAAAGCATTTCGCTTTTTATGGCGAAAGAAGAAGTTGTTATCGGGCCCTAGTTTAGGGCCCAACAATAAAATTAAGGGGATGTGGATGTCTGAGTTTTGGTTAGTAGTGATAGGTTTGGGAATGGCATTTCATGGCCTATTAATTCTGTGGGTTGGTGGATTACCTCGTGCTTTTTCGCCCGGGGAGTCACCTAATGCTGAAAAGGGATCATCGGAGGCGTTCGGGCTGTTTTGGCTGGACCAGTACAGTTACATTGGGGGTGTGCTTACCCTTGCGGGGCTAGGCCTTGTAGTCTGGGGAGGGCTGTAATGGGTATTAATGAGATGTCCGGGTTGATTCCAATGACCGCTCTATATGTCGGCTTGCATGCTTTACTGGCTGTCGTACTTGCGAACTTTGTTCTGTACGCCCGGTTGCGAAGCGGTAAGGTCCCTGCCTGGCAACCAGACGCTGCGTTGCGCGTCCAAGCTAACTTCGTTGAAAATGTGCCGCTGGCGTTGTTGCTATTTTTAGTCCTAGAAATTCAGGGTACGTCGCCACTACTGTTACACGGGTTTGGCTCGTCACTTTTTATTATGCGACTTTTGCACGCTTTTGGCCTGGGGACTTACCCGGGAGCAAACTATCCCCGGTTGATCGGAGCTCAAGGAACCTTTGTGTTGATTGCTATCATGGCTATCGGCGCTCTTGGGTCAGCGTTTTGAGCTATATTATATAACCGTCGCCGGATGCACGGACGGTGATGTCGGTGATTGCGACACCCCATGGCTGGTTGATGGTATGTACAATTTGGTCTGCCAATGAGGAAGGGTCCAGCGCAAAGTACTCTATGTCATTGATGTCCAGATGCGATGCAGGAAGTTGTCCTGCAGCGGCTGCTTCGAATTTGGACATGTAAGAGGCTGTGTTGATACCGAGGAGCCCGCTCACTGCTTCCGGGTTTACAATCCCTGAGCCCAAGCCTGTTGCAGGGACACCAGTAGGTCGCACGGTGGTGACTTTAATTTTCCCTTGTGACTCCATCCTCAAAGATTCTGAAAGAAATACGACCGCGGCTTTGGTGGCGCCATAGACACCACCGCCAGCGCTCGGATAGTTCCCGTAAATTGATGCGATGTTGACGACGTGCCCTCGTCCTTGCCTCATCATCTGGTCATGAACTGCGGCAATGCCGTTGAGAACCCCCTTGAAGTTGATATCGATGCATCTTTCCCAGGCGTCGGCTGCAGCCTTGTGATCCGAATAAAAGGCAAGGGGCATTATACCTGCGTTATTAAGCATCACATCAATCTGGCCGAAGTGATCCACCGCTCCGCTCGCGAGGTTATGCATATCCTCACGGTTAGTGACATCAGCCTTGACGGCGACCGCCTGGCCGCCGTTACTGGTTATTCCATCGACTACACCAGCCAGCGCCTCTGAATTAATGTCGGCAGCGACTACCCTTGCTCCAAGAGAGGCCGTTTTTTCACAAACTAATTGTCCGAAGCCGCCGGCCGCTCCAGTGACTACAATGACCTTGTTTTTTAGATAATTTGTCATGCCTAATTAATTTCCCCTGCGTTTAAAAATAGTACCTGATACTTGCAAAAAGTGTACTAGGGTTAGAGCCGTATTCTGAGTCTAACTTTGGGAGTCCCGTTTCTGTAAGAGAAAATTCATCGCCAGAAAAGTGGTAATAGCCGAAATCCATATAGAAATTCTCGGCGATGTTGTATTCCGCAGAAACGGATAAAAATGCAGAATTATCGTCAAGGTTGTAGATGACCTGTGTTGCCACAAACCACAGTGATGAAAGCTGGACGGTGAAACTTGGCATAATATAGTTTTCACCTAGCAGGAATACGCCGCCGCGTTGGTACGGAGTAGCGCTGAGGTTGGAAAGATAATCGTTATGATCATTACTGCCGGCGCCGTTGTAGTGATATTCGATCTGCACGAAGGTGTTCTCGCTGAACGAGTAGTCAACGCCAGTAGAAAGCCTCAGGTAGTTATCGTCGCCGTTAACGTAGGCTGCCTCCAGCCAGAACCCTAGGTCCCATATGGCGGTTTGTAACCCGAGGCCCGTGAGTTGTTGTTCCGCAAATTCTATTATCGCAAGGTGATAGTCTGCGCCGTTATGATTGGTGCGAAGCTGTAGGAAAGCTGCCGAGTTCTCGCTCTTTGCGTCTTTTCCCAGAACGACCCCGATATCAATCTCTCCAAGATCACCCCAGGGGCGCTGAAAGCGCAAAGCATCCACACCATTGCGATATTCTGTGTTGAAGGTGCGGACATCAAATGGCAAGAAAATGTCTGTCGGGTTAATAATCCTAGCCGACCCAAACGAGATCGCTTGCCTGCCGATGGTAAGGTCGCCCGCATCCATCTGAACCTGGAAATTTAGACGGTCTAGGTTCTGGTATAGCTGGTTTTTATTGTCATCATCAAGGAGGTTTGTATGAGGATCGGTAAGGCGATAGTTGTCACCGACAACATTAAAAGTTGGTCGCTCGGTAGCCAGCGCCTTCGAAACAAACACGGGACTGAGCTCATAATGCAACTGCCAGGTTATACTGCCAGAAAAGCCATCCAGCATGATGCGTGCACTGTTCTGAGACTGGTAGTTTTTGTCAAACTGGAATACTGGATTGTTCAGCTGGTCTTGGGCGACTACAAATGACTTTAGGTATCCCGAGATATTGATCTCTGCCAGAGCGGAAGTAGATGCTGCTAGCAGAAATACTGCTGCGCTGATTCGCAACATGCTACTTGCGCTCGTCCCGCTCAACCTTGCCGTCACGCAAATAAATAAGCCGAGTAGCGCGTTCCATAATCTTCTCGTCGTGGGTAGAGAATACAAAGGTCATGTTTCGCTGCTGGTTCAGATCGCGCATGACTTCCAATAAACTTATACCCGTTTTGGAATCAAGGTTAGCTGTGGGTTCGTCAGCCAGGATGATGTCCGGGTTAGAGGCCATTGCCCTTGCTACAGCGACACGTTGCTGCTGCCCGCCTGAAAGGTGGGAGGGCCTCCTGTCACCCAGACCCTCCAGTTCGACCATCGCCAGCATTTCCTTCACTCGCTTCTTCCTTTCTGCAGCGCCTACGCCCTGTAGTAACATGATGTACTCGATATTCTCTTCTGCTGAGAGGACGGGTATAAGATTGTAAGCTTGGAAGATGAAACCAATGTGATCGCGACGAAAATCAGAAAGCTGGTTACCGCTCATGTTTGCAATATTGCTGCCCGACAACGTAACTGAACCACTGTTTGGTTCGTCCAGGCCTCCAATCAGATGCAGTAATGTGGTCTTCCCCGAGCCAGAGGGTCCAATAATCGCGGTGAACTCACCCTCCTCAATATTAATAGACACATGGTCAAGTGCGGTCACTTTCGTTTCTTCGCTGCCAAACGTGCGACACAGGGCTCTGGTTTCAATTAGGTTAGTCATGAATAGATCCTAAAGTGCTCGTTGAAGTGCCTCAGTAGGCACGATTCGGGACGCGAAGGTCGCGGGGTAAATAGCGGCGGCGAGTGTTAACAAGGTTACGTAAATCGGAAAATTCACGAATTGGTATAACGCCAGCCGGGTATACAAGTTGCCATCCAAGAGGACACCGGAGACTTCCATTTTCCCCATGGGAATACCGTTACTCGAAAAATAGTCTCCAAGGAGATAACCTATTGTCAGACCGAAAGCGCAACTGAGGAGTGCCAGTAGTAGTGCTTCGAATAGGACTAGCTGAATAATTTGCCAGGGCGTTGTACCGATGGCTTTTGCGACGCCGAATTCATAGATCCGTTCATAAATAGACATAAACATCGAGTTGATGACCCCGAGTGATGTCAGTAAAAAGAGGATGGTACCGACTATCGCGGTAGAGTAGTTGGTCATCTCTATCATAGCGCCGATCGAGGGTTGAAGGTCCAGCCATCCAAGGGCCTCGTTTTCTTTATTGGTGAGCTGTTTAAATAGTGGCAACTCAGGGTTCTTGGAATCTTCGGGGTCTATAAAGCGCAGGGCAATCTGGTGCAAATTGCCCTCCATGCCAAAAATGCTTTGGGCTTTGTCCAGATTGATGAAGACGAGGTTCTTGTCCATTTCCTCGGGCCCGAATTCGAAAACCCCACTCAGACGAAATAGCTCCTGGGTAATCTCGTTAGCATCGACGGTCGCCGCTGTGATTATCAGTCGGTCTCCAAGTTCGACCTCGAGCAGCTCGGCCATGGGCTTGCCTATAAGAATTTCCCTAGGTTCTCCGGAGAGGTATTCCCCTTCGATAACCGCGTCCGCGATCCTGCTGACCTTTAGCTCTTGCTTAGCGTCCACTCCATAGACCAGGCTACCGGTCGTGTTGTAGCTGGAGGCGATCATGCCGCCAATGATAACTCTTGGTCCGAACCCCTCTACTGATTTGTTCACCTGTATCTGGCTGATGACGCTTGTCGGATCATCAATTGTGTATTCCACTTCAAAGTTATTTCGGAAACCTTTTCTCACCACCTGGGCTTCACCTTCCAATGTATGCGTAATACCGCCTACCATGACGTTCGTCATTCCAAGCATAAGTCCGTCCACCAGAATCAGGACAACCAGCGATGAGCTGATGAGAAGCGAAGTGAGGATCGTTCTTCTTGTGTTACGGAAGAGATTGCGAAAAGCCAGCTTAAACGTCAGCATCAATGACTCCCCATTGCTTCTTTGGGCAAAATCCGGGCTGCTCGAAAGCCGGGTGGAATACTTATGAGTACTGCGGTGGCAAGGATAAAAGCCATGGGTACCCAGAATATACGGGCTGACATCTCACCCTTCAAATGCTGGAACTTTATACCGCCCATGTCGATAGGCTCCGGTAGCAGCATGCCTACTTCCGCCAACCAGTAAATGATGGGTATTATAAGAAGAAAGCCAGCGATGACACTGATGAAAGCTAGGATAAATGTTTCAAGTGAAATCAATCGAACCAGTTGCATGGGTCGACTACCGATGGCTCGTAAGACACCGAACTCTCTTGTCCTTTCAAGTACTGACATCAGGACCGTATTAAGTACGCCGATAAAAACGATAAATGTAATCAAGCCCATCGTGAAGTAGTTGCCTTGCTTGTCTGCTTGCATGGTGCGATAAAAAGTAGCCTCGACCTTTTGCCAGGGTGAAACGGTCAGCTCGGGTAGGTGTGCGGACAGCCCACTGGCAACTAACTCATTATCATCTTTGTTGTTTACCAGAAGCACATATTGATGCACATCATTGCCGAGCGACAGGAACTCCTGTGCGGCAGCTAGTGGCAGGTAAACCGCCATGCGATCGAATGAGGTTTTGTTACCGATGATGGCAGAGACTACAAAAATGTCGTTCGCGATTGATCCGTCGCCACCTGAAGAGATCAGTACGATTTCGTCACCTACATCAAGCTTCAATGCGATGTGGAGCCCTCGTCCAATCATTGCTTCATAGTATCCATCTGCGTTCCGGACGCTTGAAAAATAGGTCCCTTTGGAGATTTTCTGAAGCAAACGAGAGACCGTAGGCTCGAGATCAGCGTCGACCCCTATTAGTCGTGAAGGTGCCGTTTTGTCTCCGGAATAGGCAAGGGCCGGAGAAAAAACTCTAGATGAAAAACCTTTGACCTCGGGATCGTCTGTTAACGCGACTTCTACCTGATCTCGATCCTGAATCGTCTTGTAGATTTTTGGGCGGTCCAAGTAGTCGTCTTGGTGTATCTGGATGTGTCCGGTGCTATCTAGAGTAAATATATCAATGACGTTGCCGTAACTGCCCTCAAGTAATGAATAGCCTAAAACAAAGAGCATGTAGCCTCCTGTCATGCTGAGGCCGGTCAGTAGCGAACGCCGTTTCTGACGCAGGATGTTTCGGAATGCAATTTGGAAAGTCAGCATGACTAGAACCGCGACTTTAGGTTTCGGAGTGAAAATGTGTCCTTAGTGATTTCGGGTACATTGAACTTAATGTCCTCGTACTTAATGCGAGTCAGATGGCCTTCTTTGTTAAGTGGCCTCATTTCCAAAATAGATGGCATCAATTTGCCGTAGTATTCTTTGGGTTCATGAAAGGTCATTTCGCGGACCTTTTCTCCAGCGTCATCGAAGAACGCTTGCGATAGCGGCAGCAATGGATCTTTCGAGATGGTGTATTCGATTTTGTCCCAGACGGTGACGGTGTGTTCCTTTGGCGTGAGCGTGACCTTGTACTGGTCGTCTGTTTCGATCAGTACGAGTGAATAGGCGTCGGTGAGTTGAGTCTCTTTCACGAGGTCGTCATTGGTGAAGTCGCTGCCCATCCAGGATCCCATCATCATGGACGGCGGAACCTTGATGACTTTGTTGATTTTGGGAAAGTAGTTCCACATTTCTTCATCGCGTTTTAGCGTTGCAATGCCGCGATCTTTTTTCGGAGAGTGAATTCTAAAAAAACCGTAATCCTTGCCGTAAGACTGGCTCGTCATTGTTAATGTTCGGTTGTAGTTTGGCGTCTGCACCTGCATGGTCATGGTGGCTTTGCTGGAGTCGCCGCGATATAGCTGTTCCATTTCGTCGATGACTTGTCGCGCACGTTCTTCTGAGGCAATTGCGGGCCATGCCAGAGATAAGAGCAGTAGCAATCGAAGCATGTTCTTCATCCTTTTCATTAGTAGTTTAGGATTAACGGTCTCTGGGAAAGGTCTGCAAGATGGCTGTCTGTGAGCGAACCACTCCATTGTGTGGAATCGCTTTGATCCAAGATCGAAGCATTGTGTCATCTGTAAGGTGCAGGGACTTTTCTGGTGCTCCAATGACTCGTTCGACGGCCAGCATATAGGTGTTGTAAATGTTCGAAAGTTCGCTCAGTTCGATGCGATTACCCGGCGTCTCTATAAGTAGCCGTGTCAATGCTTC
>Ga0308009_10000510_pt1 | contig 28307 bp, 26 predicted proteins | sample Neamet127_FD_203134 | JGI IMG/M metagenome (GOLD analysis project Ga0308009, IMG submission 203134) | Marine microbial communities from water near the shore, Antarctic Ocean - #127 | ecosystem: Environmental > Aquatic > Marine > Unclassified | place: Southern Ocean | collected 2014-07-24
GCTTTTGCGAAAAAAATCTCTTCCTATTTTCCAGCGATTGAGGCTAGCGACCTAAAGCCGGCATACTCAGGAATCAGACCGAAACTATCAGGCCTAAATGAGGCGGCGGCCGACTTCGAAATTCAAGGAGAAAGTACGCATGGCTTCCCCGGGCTGACTCAACTTTTCGGTATGGAATCGCCGGGACTCACCGCAAGTCTGGCTATTGCGAGACACATTGCCGATCGCGTTGAGTTGTAGGACCGATCTGATTTCGGGGGCTCTACAGTGTCTGTGATTGCGCTGGTTCACTCTTGCAAGTGCCAAGTCTAGATTAGATTAATGCTCGCAATCTGCGAGTCACCCCTATTGAAGTGTGAGCCTATTCCTTTGCAGCGATCACCGCGAATTTGAGCCGTCGTTATCCAGACAATTATAGTGATGTAAAAGTGTTGTTGTGAATCATCGAGAAGCTTTAGTAGGAGACAGACTCTGCCTTGGAACTTAAAGGTGCTTCGTGACTGCCCTTTTTGGGGCGTCGCAACAGGTAAGAACAAGCCGCCATTCATGAGGAAAGGCATGCAGGCGCTTTTAGGGTATCGAGGCTATCTATGCGAATACAAAGAATGGGTGTGCTGTCTATGATGAGCCATCCTCTCTTTCTGCTACCGCGTGTAAGTGCTGCCTACTATTTAATTAGTGAAGGTTTAGCTTACTCCATTGCCACAGAATAGACTCCATGATGAGCTGTGGATTTGGGTTTGTATTAGAGGCTATCTGTCGCCTCGCCGTTTCTAGCTCGGTATAGAAACAGGCCAGCGAACTGGCAACTGCCTGCGCAATTAATTTCTTCTTAGAGGGAACCAACAGCGTGTACATACTTTGAAGCGCAGAATCGTCTTCGTTATCGATGATACCGGTTAGGCTGTATTTAGTAAGTTTAGACAAGAAAGCGGAGAAGTGCTGCAATACTTCGGATTCTCCATTCTTTGCGACTAGCGAGAGCACTTGTTGAATGGATTTCTTACCTGTTTTTAAGTCACAGATACTTTGCAAGAACTGCGCTCTGGCTTGCAGCGAGTCCCCTTCTGCTAGCTGCAGTGCAATGAGTGGCCTCATATCGCTAGCTTCTAGAATAGAGTTTACATTTCCTTCCCCTATGATCGCTTGCAACCAAGAGACAGCAACGTCGGCGTCGGGTACTTGAAAAGCGAGTTTCTGGCAGCGGCTGCGTATTGTAGCCACCAGTCGACCCGGGTGATCAGACACGAGGAAAACGTGAGTATAGGCGTTCGGTTCTTCCAAGGTTTTCAATAGAGCGTTCGCCGCATTGGCATTTAGCAGATGTGCACCCTGTATGATCACCACCTTCGCTCCGCCAGAATGGCTGCTGCGAATCACGAACTCAGATAGCCAGCGTATCTGATCTATCTTGATGTTCTTGCTACCCTCTTCCGGTTCGATTGTTAGGATGTCAGGATGGTTGCCCGTACCGCATTTGAGACAGTTCGAGCATGTTCCGCATGCAATGGCCACATCTACAAGCCCACCTACTGCGCTTTGATCAATAGGCTTCATACACAGGACATATCTCGCAAAACTATCGGCGAAGAGGGATTTACCTAAACCTTCGCGGCCACAGAGCAGGTAGGCATGTGCTAACTGACTAGCTGCGAATGCACGGCCAAGCTGCGCCCACTGAGCACCCTGCCACGGGAAGGGAGCACTAAGGGCATTAACTGAATTTGAAGGCGCCTCGGTCATCGTTTTCTCTACTTTATGTGATTCTCGAAAGGCCTAGCTCTAAGGCAGCTAACAAATCCAGTTTAACTTCCTCTAACCCCTTGGATGCATCGATCACCTTGCAGCGCTTGGGTTCCGCTTGCGCGATATCAAGATAGCCTTGCCGGACGTGACGAAAAAAACTCTGCTGCTCTCGCTCGAACCTGTCGAGTTGGCCTCGATTGCTAGCTCTTTCCAATCCTATTTCTGGGTCCAGGTCTAAGATGAGTGTCAGATCAGGTCTCAGCTCCCCCTGCACTAGTGACTGCAATTGGCCTATCGTCTCCACGCTCAGTCCCCTCCCCGCTCCCTGGTAGGCGAATGTGGCATCAGTAAATCGATCGCAGACGACCCATTTTCCTGCCCCGAGTGCGGGTTCAATAACTTTATCTAGGTGCTGTGCTCTAGCGGCAAATACGAGTAATAATTCAGTTAGCCCAGACATAGACTCTTCGTGTACAGCCAGTAAGAGATCTCTGATCCTTTCTGCCAATTGTGTGCCGCCCGGCTCTCGAGTAAGCACGTATTCAATACCGCGCTGCTCTAGATACTGCGTGATGAACGCAATATTTGTGCTCTTGCCTACTCCCTCTGCACCTTCTAGAGTTAGAAAGAGGCCACGCTTATTTGTCATTGTTTTCACTTTTATTTCCAATTCGCATTGCGCGGATAGCTTGAGCTAAATCAGGCATTCCGGTCTAGTCGTTGGAGCCTAACTGATACTCGCGAACCGCAGCATTATGTTCTTCCAAAGAACGCGAGAACTGATGACTCCCATCGCCCTTTGCCACAAAGTATAGAAAGTCAGAAGCAGAGGGGTTAAGAGCTGCTACGATGGATGCCTCTCCACTTAACGCTATCGGTGTCGGCGGTATGCCATCGATTCGATAAGTATTATAGGGAGTCTCCTCTAATAAATCTGCACGCGTGATATTGCCGGCATAACGATTGCCCATTCCATAGATAATCGTCGGATCCGATTGCAGTCGCATACCTAAATCTAGTCGGCCTACGAAGACCCCTGCGATGAGGCCGCGTTCGCTGTTTCTGGCAGATTCCTTTTCGATAATAGACGCCATAGTGAGGGCTTCATAGGAATTGGCAAAGGGTAAGGAGCCTAGTCGAGATTCCCAAGCCTCGCTTAATACAGTGTTGAGCCTTGCGTTCGCTCTGCGCAATAGCTCGATATCCAGAGTTCCCTTTGTGTAAAAATAGGTATCAGGATAGAGCAGGCCTTCGGGATTCTCGTAGTCCAAGCTCATCTGTTGTGCAATGTCTGCAGGGCTACTATTATTTAAACTGCTGCGTATGTTTCCTGCGCTCCAGAGTGCATTAAGTGCCTGTTGAAAAGTCCATCCTTCTACAAGAGTTATTCGATACTGCACGGATTCGCCACGTACAATTTTATCCAGCAACTGCGCCGGCGTGATTCCAGAGTGAAGCTCGTACTCCCCTGTTTGGATACTGTTTTCAGCTCCTTTTAGTCGTGCCCACAATTTGAACAGCGTAGGACTTGGGAGATAACCGGCCTCGGCGAGTTCGATTGCAACTCGTGACAAGGAGCTTCCTGCCATCACTTCAATTTTTACAGGCGATATCTCAGGTGATCGTAAGGCCATCTCTGAAAACAATGACCTATAACTAAGGACAGCGCCTGCGACGAAGATCGCCAGGATAGTCACGCTAGCTATAAGAAGGTGCTGTCTGTTCATCTCGTGTTGTTTCGAAATAGTTTGTTTTGCATCTGTAGAACCACTGCGGCGAAAGACCCAGCTTCCCAGTTTATTCGCCAGTCATCATTCTCATCCTTAATCTCAGCTATTGGCCAAATGCCAAAGACACTATTGCACAGAAAAATCTCACTAGCTGTTTTCAACTCATTAAGGCTAATTTTTCTCCTGAGCACTCGTGTACCCTGCGCCCGGAACTCCTCGATCAGGTGGTTAAGCATAACGCCTTCTACGCCGCTTTTGCTAAGATCTGGTGTAACTAGTTGGTTGTCGATAGTCAGAAGTAAATTACTTCTGCAGCCTTCGATGAAGGCGCCTTGTTCATCCATGCATAAGCCTTCATCGAAATCCGCTGGTATCTGTGCGCTGGCCAATACTTGATCCAACCTATTCAGATGTTTGATGCCCCCTAAAAGCGAATTACTCGAAAGCCTGTGCTGACATACGGCCACTCTAGCTCCGTATTTTGTATCAGGAGCCACATAGTCTATTAACTGAATTATGCGGGTGCAGTCAGCCTGGTCAGGCGGGGTATAGCCTCTGCCACCTTCTCCTCTAGTTACGGTGATCTTTAGGATGATGTCTGCTGTTTTATTGCCCTGCAGCAACTGTGATATTTCACTTTGCAGTAACTCGAAATTCACAGATAGATGCAACGTTTTGCAGGTTTGTTCTAGCCGCTTGAGATGTGCAGACCAGAGTATGGGTTTGTTGGAGAGGACTCTAATGGTTTCGAAACAGCCGTCGCCGTATTGAATCCCACGGTCACGAATTGAAATGTGCTCCGTTTGCTGTCCGTTTATTAAACTCTGCAAGGGGCCGCCTGACATGATTGGGAAACGGCTATTTAAGCCTAGAGAAAATCAAACTGCCGTTAGTGCCGCCGAAGCCAAACGAATTAGACAGCGCGACATTAACTTCCACCTCTCGACTTTCATTTGGAACGTAGTCGAGGTCACAGCCTTCGTCCGGGTTATCAAGATTTATGGTCGGGCTAATCACCTGGTCGCGCAACGTCAAAACCGACACGATTGCCTCGACCGATCCCGATGCACCTAACAGATGACCGATCATCGATTTTGTAGAACTGACGCAGAGCTTATCGGTATGTCCTGCAAAGACAGTTTTAACCGCCTGCGTCTCCGCGATATCTCCAGCCATTGTTGATGTACCGTGGGCGTTTACATATTCCACGTCTGAAGCATTCAGGCCTGCACTATCCAGTGCATTTTGCATACATTGAGCTGCACCTGCGCCACCTTCTGAAGGAGATGTCATATGGTAGGCATCGCCGCTCATTCCGAAGCCAACTAATTCAGCGTAAATATTCGCGCCACGCTTCTTCGCGTGCTCGTATTCTTCGAGCACCATGATTCCAGCTCCATCGCTGAGTACGAAACCATCACGATCTCTATCCCAGGGACGACTCGCGCGCTGCGGATCATCGTTTCTTTGGGAAAGCGCTCTAGCAGCGCAGAAGCCGCCAAGCCCGACCGGTGTGGTAGCCATTTCGGCGCCACCGGCGACCATGACATCAGCCTGATTGTTTGCAATCATATTGGCTGCTAGACCGATGTTATGAGTACCAGTAGTGCAAGCGGTTACAACGGCGATATTTGGCCCCTGCAATCCGAATCGAATTGAGAGTGAACCGGCTATCATGTTTACAATTGAGCCGGGTACGAAGAAGGGAGATACTTTACGAGGACCGGATTTTTGGATAATGACTGTGGTCTCTTCGATGCTGCCGATACCACCGATGCCTGATCCAATAGCGACACCGCCGCGTTTAGGGTCGAGATTGGTCTCATCAATGCCTGAATCTTGAATTGCCTGAACGCCTGCAGCGATGCCGTAGTGCATGAAGGTATCCATGCGCCGAGCCTCTTTGGCGGACATATAGTCAGTGCATTCGAAGCCTTTGACGGTGCCGCCAAACTGAGTGCTGAAGTCAGAAGTATCAAAATGATCAATCGTATTAATACCGGACTGACCATTCTTCATGGCATCCCAGGTAGTCTCGACATCATTCCCAGCGGGAGTAATAAGACCGAGACCAGTAACCACTACTCTTCTGCTACTCAATGCTTTGATCTCCTGACTAAAAACAGTAAACGTCAGATAAACAAAAGCTACTCAAGAATAAACTAGAGTAGCTCAGTTTCGTACTTCTGTTCAGTGTTACAGGTGCGAGTTGATATAGTCTGTAGCCAATTGAACTGTGGTAATTTTCTCGGCCTCTTCGTCAGGAATTTCAGTCTCGAATTCTTCTTCTAGTGCCATTACCAATTCAACTGTATCTAGTGAATCAGCGCCTAGGTCTTCTACAAAAGAAGCAGATGGTTTTACTTCGTCTTCTTTTACGCCCAGCTGTTCGCAGACAATTTTTTTAACGCGTTCTTCAATGCTACTCATATCTTTTATTAGCTCCTAATACTGTTTCTCTAGCGGTGTTGCCAGCGGCCTTTCGAACAGCCCTGTTATTGGATACTCGGATAAATTTCAAACGCACTAATTACTTTACTATCACCAAACTTTGTCGCAATTTAATACTCTTAGTGGGCCTCGCTGATACCCAGCGAATAATTCAGGACGCAAGTTTACCTCTATTTCCATACGATGTAATGCCTAAATTAAAAAATAACCCTCTCACCATAAAAACTCATTAAAATCAATATTTTAGACTTACGCCATATACATCCCGCCGTTCACATGTAGGGTCTCTCCAGTGATGTAGGCACCACTATCGGAGGCTAGAAAACCCACCATCGCAGCGATCTCCTCAGGCTGCCCTAGCCGACCCAGAGGAATCGATAATAGAAGAGCCTCAGCCTGCTTCTGGGGCAAGTCTTTAGTCATATCGGTCGCTATAAAGCCCGGAGCTACGGCATTTACCGTTATCCCCCTAGATCCAATCTCCTTGGCGAGGGCACGACTAAAGCCTTCTATACCGGCCTTTGATGCAGCGTAATTCGACTGTCCAGCATTGCCACTCGAACCCACTACTGAGCTGATATTAATTATCCGCCCCCAGCGAGCCTTGGTCATACCCTTCATGCATGCTTTGCACAGGCGATACATGGAACCAAGGTTTGTATCGATTACGTCAGACCATTCGTCAGCCTTCATTCGCATGAGCAGGTTGTCTTTAGTTATTCCGGCGTTATTTACCAATACTCCCGGTGCTCCGTGTTTTTCGACGATAGCAGACATCATGGTGGCGACAGATTCATCGGAGGAGACATCTAGGCACATGCCCTCACCGAAAATCGAATTCTCGGCTAAATAGCTACTAATATCCTGCGCCCCAGAATAAGAGGTTGCTGTGCCGATAACGGTAAAGCCGCGATTGCCTAGGTCCAAGGCTATGGCACGGCCTATCCCCCTGCTCGCTCCGGTAACAAGCGCTATTGTCGTAGAATCGTTCATGCCCTGTTTTCCTTATTCTTTGGCTCTTTATTCTTAAATTGCAGTCTGCAGATAAAAGTCAGCGGCTATGACGATAACTCGGCTATAGCGCTAGTTAGTCCCTCTGGATTATCGCTTGCAAAGCAGCTTATTTCTGGCTCGATTCGCCTGATTAGTCCACTTAATACCTTCCCTGGACCACATTCGAGCAATTTCTCTACGCCGTTTGCTCGCATACATTTCACAGAATCTACCCACAAGACAGGCATATACAACTGCTTTATTAAGTTTTCTTTTAGTAGATTTGGGTCTTCACTGATCTGTGCGTTTACATTTTGTACTATCGGAATCTGCGGGGAGTTGAATTGCACCCTGTCTAACTCCGCCTGCAGTTGTTCGGCGGCGGGTTTCATCAAAGAGCAGTGTGAAGGAACGCTGACATTCAAAGGCAGCGCTCTCTTAGCGCCAGCCTCTTTACAGAGCACCATCGCTCTCTCAACGGCATCGACATCCCCCGCTATGACGGTCTGTCCGGGTGAATTGAAATTAGCGGCGGAAACCACCTGGCCTTGAGCGGCCTGCTCACATAGACCTGCTATTTTATCGTCAGCTAAACCGACTATCGCTGCCATCTTACCGGTTCCTGCGCTTACCGCAGCCTGCATATAAAGGCCCCGCTGATGTACGAGCTGAATCGCGTCGCTGAAGGCAAGCACGCCAGAACAGACTAGCGCCGAATACTCACCAAGGCTGTGTCCCGCCAATATAGAAGGCTGCGACCCTTGCTGGTCTTTCCAGACTCGCCAAAGCGCAACTGATGCGGCCAGCAGCACAGGCTGTGTAATGTCTGTCTGATTGAGTTGTTCTTTTTGATCAGTCTGACTCACTTGCCAGAGATCTTTACCTAATACAGTTGATGCCTGTGCGAAGGTATCTTCAACCACGCTGAAGTTTGCTGCGAGCTCCGCCAACATGCCTAGCTTCTGGGATCCCTGGCCTGGAAAGATAAATCCAATGTCACTCATTCTTGTATCGACCTCGCTCATTCTTAATAATGTGCCACTTACGTTTAAAACTACAGAGGCTAAACACTCCGCCTCTTAGTTCTCCTCAATGATCGCGGCTACTTTTTCTCTTATCAATTCTGGAATGGCATTTTCTGCCTCCCTTACGGCTTGCTGGATTGCGTAGGCGAAGCCCTCTATCGTTGCGTTGCCGTGACTCTTTATTATGCTGCCTTGCAGGCCTAGCAGGCTCGCACCATTGAAGCGATGGGGATTAATTTGCTCGCTAAGGCTCCTGAATAGCTCAACTTTGCTCTCGCTCGCCGATGAACATGTAGAGCCAGTAAGTATTTGTGAGGACAGTAATTTCTTAACGACATTCGCAACACCGGCACTGGTCTTGATTGTCACGTTACCTACAAATCCGTCGCAGACGACGACATCTGCTCTGCCTTCAAATAAATCGTTTGCCTCAATAAAGCCGACATAGTCGAAGGCTGGACAGCGACCCATCAGTGCTCCAGCATCACGCACTTCTTCTGTGCCCTTGAATTGTTCGGATCCGATATTGAGTAGTCCAACCTTGGCGACTTCGCCTTGTAGAGATTCAGCGAGAACCGAACCCATTACCGCAAATTCAAACAGTTGTTGTGCGTCAACAACGGGGTTGGCGCCCACATCGAGCAGGAAACACTGCCGTGTAGCACCAGGAATGCTAGCCACTATGGCCGGTTTTTGAATACCGCTTATCGTCTTCAGAAGGTGTCTGCCAATCATCAGAAGAGCGCCCGTATTGCCCGCGCTAACCATGGCCTCAACGCGGCCGTCCTGAAGTAATTGCACAGCCTTATACATCGAGGATGTCTTGCCTCTGCGCAAGACGTGCGCGGGCTTATCCTCGTCAGTAATGACGTCGAGTGTATGGTCTATGGAAATACGATCGGCGAGCCCATCAGAAATAGAGTCCAGGTGGGGCTCTATCTGACTTTTATTGCCAACCAGGGTAACTGATAGATCGGAATTTAATTCCAGAGCGTGCAAAGCGGCTGGGAGAGTAACTCTTACCCCTCCATCGCCGCCCATAGCGTCGATTGCTATGCGCTTAGGCAAACTCAAGGCTGGGCGCTCTAGTCTTCGCCGATATCCAGAACTTTCTTGCCTTTGTAGAACCCGTCAGCCGTTACGTGATGTCGACGGTGAATCTCGCCAGTCGTCTGGTCCGTAGATAGCGTAGGTCCCGTAAGGGAGTCGTGAGTTCGTCGCTTGCCACGCCGTGAACGGGTGACCTTGCTTTTTTGAACTGCCATTTTAATCTCCTAATACAAATTCTTTAAACTGTTTTAATCGCTCGTGTTACTGACTTTAAGTGATCTAAGCACTGCAAAGGGGCTTTCGCTAGCAACACTTTCTGTAGCATCTTCACCCGCCACATAATCCTTCTGAGCTATGCATTCGCCACTTTCGTGATAACTCACAATCGGCGTGCACAAAATCAATTGTTCTTCGATCAACTCGGCCAGATCTAGCTTGTGGTCCTCGCAAATCCAAGGATCCAATTTCGCGTCTAGCTGCTCCGCCGCTTCTTCATCTCGCACTAGTGCCAGGTTTATGTCGTCCGCAAGCGCTATAGCTAGAGGCTTAAGACAACGCTGACAGAAAACATTTACCTGAGCCTGCAAACCGCCGACTATTAATCGCTCTTTAGCTTCGCCAAACATAAACTTCAGCTCGAGAGACACTAACCCCTGTTCATTCGCTAGGGTCTTACGAAACCGAGGCAGCCTGTCTAGGCCTAAATTCCCGCTGATAATATCCTCTTGCTGGAAGATTTTACGGGTATCTGCGTAGGCTGGGATAGAGCTATCTGACATCAGGCGCGCATAATAGGCGTATGGCCGTCATCTGTCAAAGATTTCTCGCAATTTTTATAGCTTAGATAATTCCGTAAGCATATGTATTTAAAGCTATTTACCCAATATTTGTATTAACGAGCCTAGATGATTTGGGATAGGCGCTTCCACACGGATAGGCGCGGCCCCTTCAAGCAGTTCAAATTCGATTTTCCAGGCATGTAGGCAGAGGCTTTTTACCTTCGCTAGAGCACTATTCTTTGCCTTAAAAGTGTACTTATCATCCCCTACTATTCCATGCCCCGAATGCTGGCAATGCACACGAATTTGATGGGTACGCCCCGTCATCGGCATCGCCTCAATCAGACTTGCACCCTCGAAATGTTGCTTCACCGCGAAGCGAGTCAGAGAGGATTTGCCGCTTTCAAGAACCCGAACGATGCGCTCATTCTCCCCTACGGGGTCTTTTTCTAAAGGCGCATCGACGACATTGAGGGACTCAGGCCATTTGCCGTGAACTAATGCAAGATAGTGTTTTTTTACATTTTTCACTTTAAATTGATTCTGTATGTATTTTAAAAATATAGAGTTTTTAGAAATAACTAGACAACCCGTAGTACCTCTATCTATCCTATGAGCCAGCTCCAATTCACCCCATTCAGGCTTACATTGACGAAGCGCTTCGATGAGGCCCATGGCCACACTGGTGCCACCGTGCACCGCCATGCCAGCCGGTTTATTGATCACCAGCAGCTCATCATTCTCAAGTAGGATACTATTTAACAGAAACTCCTGCAGTGCCGGGCTCGGCTTCGCGGTCTGTACGCTGTAGTTAGATGTGTAGGGTGGAATGCGGACTTCATCTCCCATATCCAGCTTTCGGTCAGGCTTACACCGCTTCTTATTAACCCGAACCTCTCCACGGCGGATCAGTCTGTATACGCGCGTCCTAGGAACGCCCTTGAGATGCCTAATAAGAAAGTTATCTAGACGCTGCCCGATGTGAGACTTCTCGACGCGAACCAGCTGGACGCTGTCACTGACACTTGTATTGCTTTTCACGGACTTCCTCTGGCAAAGACCTAAGGATTAAGGTCTAACGGTTAAGAGCTGGGGTTAATGTTACTAAAAGTTCATTATTTTCAAGAATTCGCTATTTTACACCAATCTGCGCTTTGAATAATGGTGTACAATTCTTTCCTTTTCGCGCTTGCCTAAATCCATGAATACCCTCAAACACACATTAAATCAGCTCGTCGGTGAAGCTCTAAGTATTGTCTGCGGCCTCGCTGATTGCGACCCGAATGTCATAACCGCATCTAAGCCGGAATTCGGTGACTATCAAAGCAATGGAGTCATGTCGATTGCGAAGAAAGTTGGAACCAATCCCAGGCAGCTTGCTAGCGATGTAGTTGAAAAAATAACTGCTGATGCGAATCCCCTCATAGCGAAGTTAGAAGTAGCCGGCCCAGGCTTCATCAATATCCATCTATCCAATACCGCTTTAATGCAACGCGCATCTGAGATTCGCAGCGACACGCAAAAACTGATACCGACGACAAACAAAGTCGACAAGATCGTGGTCGATTACTCTTCGCCCAATCTCGCCAAGGAAATGCACGTTGGGCATCTGCGGGGCACGATCATAGGCGATTGCCTTGCGCGTGTACTTGAGCGCCAAGGTCACGAAATAATTCGGCAGAATCATGTAGGCGATTGGGGAACGCAGTTTGGAATGTTGATTTCCTATATGCGCGAACTACGCGCCTCACAAGGAGATCTGCCAACCGAACTTTCAGATCTTGAATCTTTTTATCGCGCGGCGAAAGAGCGGTTCGATGCTGACCCAGACTTCGCTGATACGGCCCGCAGCAGTGTTGTAAAGCTTCAAGGCGGCGACGCAGACCACTTAGTAGCTTGGCAGCAGTTTATCGACGAATCGTTAAAGCACTGCCAGGCATTGTATGACAAGCTCAATGTAACGCTAAGCCGTAAAGACCTCAAGGCAGAGAGTTTCTATAACAAAGATCTCGATGGCGTTGTTAAAAAATTAGAGGACGCTTCCCTGCTTTCAGTTTCCAATGGCGCTCGCTGTGTGTTTTTACCTGAGTTCACCGGGAAAGACGGTGAACCGTTACCAGTCATCATTCAGAAAACTGACGGCGGTTATCTTTATGCCACGACCGATCTCGCCGCTGTTCAATTTCGCTCATTTGATCTAAAAGTAGAGCGCTCGCTCTATGTCGTCGACGCTCGGCAGTCGCTACACTTTCAGCAGGTATTCGCCGTTGCACGCAAAGCAGGTTTTGCCTCGGAAAATATTTCGCTAGAACATATTGCTTACGGCACAATGATGGGCCGCGATGGCCGGCCGTTTAAAACTCGCTCGGGCGATACAATCAAATTAGTAGATTTACTGGATGAAGCGATACGACGTGCTCACGAACTAGTTTCACAGAAGAGCCCGGGGCTAGACGAAGCCACATACCTAGAAATCGCGGAGAAGGTAGGAATTGCCGCGGTTAAATACGCAGACCTATCTAAGAACAGGACCAGCGACTACGTTTTCGATTGGTCCAGCATGCTGTCATTCGAAGGCAATACTGCTCCGTATCTTTTGTATGCTTATGCGCGGATTCGCAGCATCTTAAGAAAGCAGAACTCGGGATTGGAGAGCGTGCAGATAACTTCTGTATCTGAGTCTACCGAGAGAAACCTATTACTAAAAATTATGCAGTTATCAGAAGTTGTGGACATGGTGGCAAGGGATTGCTACCCGAATTTATTGTGTAACTATCTCTATGAACTAGCGGGATTGTTCATGCGCTTCTATGAGTCATGCCCTATTCTAAAAGCAGATACGCAACTGCGAGACTCACGCCTCGCGTTGTCTGCACTCACGGCCGCCACTCTCAAGCAGGGTCTTGACCTGCTGGGCATTGAAACTCTAGAAAAGATGTAACTGACCCTCAAAGCAGCGATGCTGCTGTGAGGGTGTCACTTTCGTCACTATTCACTAGGCTAGTCAACCAACTCTAGTAACAGCTTATTGAGTCGCTTAGAGAAGTCTGCGGGGTCTTCTAGCTGTACTCCATCAGCGAGCCCAGCCTGGCCAAATAGGATCAAGACGATATCACCAAAACGATCTTCATCTTCTTCCTTATCTAGCTTAACCAATAACGGATGAGCCGGATTTATCTCGAAGATTGGTTTCGTTTCCGGCACGGTCTGGCCCGAGGCTTCCATGATTTTTTTCATCTGCATGCCCATGTCGTTATCATCTACTGCCAGACATGCGGGCGAATCGGTTAAGCGGTGAGTTACGCGAACTTCTTTGACTTTGTCGCCTAGGTTTTCTTTAATTCGTTCTACCAACTTTACGAATTCTTTCTCAGTCTTTTCCTGTACTTCCTTATCTTCTTCGTCTTCCAACTTGCCGAGGTCTAATTCCCCGCGACTAATATCTTGGAATTGGCGACCATCGAAATCCTGCAAGTGACTCATTAGCCATTCGTCGATTCGGTCATGCATCAGTATGACTTCAATGCCTTTCTTCCGAAAAATTTCGAGATGAGGGCTGTTGCGGCCAGCTTTTGCAGAATCTGCGACGAGGTAATAAATCTTCTCTTGATCATCCTTCATACGTGAAACGTATTCATCTAGACATTGATCTTGCGCGTCTGCTTCCGAATGCGTAGTTGTAAACTGCAAGAGTTTCGCAACCTTCTCTTTATTCGCAAAATCTTCAGCCGGACCTTCTTTCAATGCTTGGCCGAACTCGTTCCAGAAACCGAGGTACTTATCTTTATTCTTCTTACGCATTTTTTCCAGCATGTCTAAAGCACGCTTGGTCAACGCACTGCGCATAGAATCTACTACAGGATCTTTCTGCAGGATCTCACGGGAGACGTTAAGAGAAATGTCATTCGAGTCTACGATGCCCTTCATGAAGCGTAGATAGAGCGGCAAGAATTGTTCCGCATCATCCATAATGAAGACACGCTGGACATATAGCTTTAGTCCCCTGGCTGAGTCTCTGTTCCACAAGTCATAAGGTGCCCGAGCGGGCACATATAACAAGCTTGTATACTCTAATTTTCCCTCGACCTTGTTGTGACTCCATTCAAGAGGGTCTTCGAAGTCATGGCTGACAGACTTGTAAAATCCCTTGTACTCGTCGGCTTTTACATCCTTACGAGGACGAGTCCAGAGTGCTTTGGCTTCGTTGACTGCCTCATACTCTACTACTTTCTCTTCGTCTTTTTTATCCTCGCCTTCTTCTTCAGCATCTGGGCTTCCCATGTCTTCCTTCTGCATGAAAACGGGAATAGAAATATGGTCGGCATATTTTTTTACGATATTGCGCAAGCGATAGCTTTCTGCGTATTCCTTTTCCTCGGTCTTAAGGTGCAATGTAATCTCTGTACCAGACGTTGCCTTAACAGTAGCCTCGAGTGAATAGTCTGCCTCACCCTCGGATATCCAGAGAGTAGCTTTATCTTCAGCCGTACCTGCTTTGCGAGTTCGCACTTCAACCTTATCAGCGACGATAAATGCGGAATAAAAACCAACACCGAATTGGCCAATTAGCTGGGAATCCTTCTTTTGATCACCGGTTAAAGTCTCAAGGAATTGTGCTGTTCCCGATTTGGCTATCGTTCCAAGGTTGGTGATCACCTCGTCCCTTGTCATCCCGATGCCATTATCACTGATGACGAGGATATTTTTCTGTGTGTCGAAATCAATCTGTACCTTCGGTTCCCCGCCACTTTCTAGTAGCTCAGGCTGAGAAAGGGCCGCGAAACGTAGTTTATCTGCTGCATCCGAGGCATTCGATATCAGCTCCCTCAGGAAGATCTCTTTGTTGCTATATAGAGAATGAATCATCAAGTGAAGCAACTGCTTCGCTTCGGTCTCGAATCCTCTGGTTTCCGCTTTCTGTGCCGCCATCTATCTATCCTCGTTATGTTCGCTAACTAAGTCGAAAAATCGACTCATAAAAAAACCCAATCTGTGTCATAAAACCACGTGATTGGGTCTTTAAATGGGGGCTTAGCCTAATAATTCAAGCTTGGCCCGCGATCTCAAGTTACTGAATTGAAGGATAAGCCTGATAGAAATCTATAGCATCTGCCTTGCGTCCAGAAATTGTGTTGTAAAAAGTGCGTCGACCATCTACTGCGCGGAGGAAATCCCGCGCTGATTTACTAGCACGCTCATCGCCTATATCGGCGGCGTCTGTAGCCGCCTCTTCTGCAGCATCGAAATCTCGGAGTTCAAGATGGGCTCTTGATAGGAACATTAGGGTATCAGAGAGATCATTGAGATCGCCCTTATCGATTGCCGACTGGAAAGCCTCTGCGGCTGACTCATAGTCATGAAGCACGTAGTGGATGTAGCCCAGCGTGTCGTAGCCGTCGCCAGTCTCATCTGCCTCTGCGGCTGCCATAGCAGGCACTAGCGCGAGCTCGTATTCACTCGCCATTAGATGCATTTGCGTGAGGCGTGTTAGGTTTTCCTCGTCTTTTTCGACGACTTCCTTATCCATGCCCTCTGCCAGTATTTTGCTTCCAGAATGAGGAACGTCGATGCCCGCGAGAGATTGAGCTAGGTTAATATAGCGCGTGTCATCCTCCATTAACCCTTTTAAGTAAAAGAGGTTTAACGCCTGTACACCACGATCATCTTCTTCCAAGCTCGAATAGATAGCACTGAGGTTCTGCCAATCAGACCTATCATCAAAAAGCACGATCATTGTCTTTGTCAGATCTAATGCCGACTGAAAGTCCTCTAACACGAAGTACAGTCCATTAAGGTAAGCATAGTCATCTCTACCGAGTATTTCGCCTTGCGTGAGCATTAACTCCATGCGATCTACCCAGAACGGCATAGCGTCTTCGAACCTTTCTAGCTGGTAATTCGCGTAGGAAAGGCCACGATAAACGATTTCGTCTTCTTCCAGTGACAAGTTACGCCATTCCTGATAGTTGTCTATAGAGCCCTGCCAGTCTTCTTCAGAAGCTAACAGTTGACCAAGAGATCTATGAGTACGAAGACGCTGGTCTTCGCGCAGCGTCTCAATTAAGAGCATCTCTTCGAATATACCAATGGCACCTATGTAGTCTTCAGTATTGAGATAATAGTTAGTGTAAAAACTAAGTAGTGTGGATTTTTCAAAATCATTCATGCGCTCGAAACGACGCTCACGAAGTTCATCCAGCTCAGCCTTGGCGCCCTCGTAATCTGGCTCCTCTTCTTCGTCTTCAGGCTGCAACAACTCCTGAATGCCGGAAATGGCGCGTAAGACTGCGGGGCCGAGCGTACCGGAGGTTCTAGCGGATGGCGGAGCACGTTGCTCCTCTCCTGCATTCACATACTGTAAGGGCAATATAGTGACGCTAAGAATAGCTGTGAGGAATCCCAGCTTAAGCTTGTTAAGTAGTCGCATAATTAGTTGTCCTCGAGTTCATAGCGGAACACGTACTGTACATTTTCCACAGCAACACCCTGTCCATCGACAACGCGCGGCTGAAATTTAAATCTGCCTGCAGCACGGATTGAAGATCGATCGAACATTGTTGATGGTTCAGCATCTACAACTACAATTGTGTCTTCTAAAACATTACCAAGACCATTTACCGTAAAGCTAACTAAGCACCATCCTTCAATCCCGCGCTGTGCGGCACGTGTAGGGTATTGAGGTGCTATTGCTACTAGAGGCAACATGTCACCATCTGTTGCAGATATCGATGCATTGCTCAGTTGAAGCCCCGTATCTAAATCTACCGACGCACGCTCGATGTTAAGGGACGGACCATCAGATAGATTTACTTGACGGTCAGGAACCTCTTCTACAACTTCAGTGTCATCCTCAATCGGTTCTGGTTTGTCGATTTCTTCGATAACTTCCAACTCAATCTCAGGCATTGTTGCGTCGACGATTTTTACCACAGATACGCGTTGATCAAGGTCTGCGCCTGTTGCTATTAGTGCCTGCATGAAATAAAACAAGCCTAATGTGATACCGGCTGCCATTAGCATGGAAACAGCCCATCTGATTAAAATCATAGTCTATGCCTCCGCTGAAATTGATACGTCAGCAATATTCGCTTCTCTGGCTGCCCCTAGAATAAGCATTACCTGCTCATTATCGGCTTCGGAATCCGCTTGAATTATCACAGCCGAATTTGGAGCATCTGCTAGCCGCAATTCAAATCGTGAGCGTATAAATCGAGGATCTACCTGATCGCCATCGATCCAGATGTCTCCATTCGGGCCTACCGCAATAAGTATTAAGTCCCCTTTCTTGCTTTCAGCAGTAGAGGCTTCTGGCCTGGTAACTTCGATACCCGCTTCTGTGACGAATACCGAGGTCACAATAAAAAAGATCAGAAGGATAAAAACAACATCGAGCATTGGGGTGAGATCAATCTCACCTGCGTCTTCTTCGCCCTTTCTTTTCATTAAACCTGATTTCATTATTTCACCTTACTTCAAATAACTTCGATCAAAATAGTAAATCCTATTGGGGGATTAAGCTCTTTATCAAAGCTTAATCCGCATAGGTAATTAGTCGCTCAATGGTAAATGGTCTTCAAGTAGCTCCATATCGCGGTCAACTTTCGCCTTCAAATAATTAGAAGCGAAAATACCTGATATAGCACCTACCATACCCGCCATAGTTGGAATGGTTGCCATGGACACTCCGCCCGCCATTGACTTCGCATCACCACCTCCGGTAACGGCCATTACGAAAAACACATTAATCATGCCAGTCACCGTTCCAATAAGCCCAAGTAGAGGACATATGGTTACGAGCACTTCAATGATCGGCAGCGTGTTTCGCACATCCAATGAGATTTTAGAGATCATCATGGTACGAATCTGATGGGCGCTCCAAGACTTAGTGTCTACACGCGCATTCCATGCGGCTAATGTGTTTTTCACATTGGCCTTATGGGTCGTATTCAAATACCAGATTCGCTCAAATACAAGTGACCACTTCAGTAACAGCAGCATGGCGATGATGTTAAGCACCGGTCCGCCACGCTCCATGAAAAGTGACACTGAATCAGTAATATCCAGAAACGCAAAATACATAGTATCTTCCTCTGCTTACTGGTTAGCGATTCGCAGACTGTTCTGCTTTCTGCGCGATCATGCCGGTAGCCTGTTCTTCCAGGATATGGATGATGTTGTCAGCGCGGCTCTTCACTACTGTGTACATAAAGATCGTAGGAATTGCTACAACGATACCCAGTACAGTAGTCATCAATGCCGATGAAATACCGCCGGCCATGATTGTTGGGTCACCAGCACCGTATACCGTGATCTGCTGGAACACCACAATCATACCGGTAACCGTACCAAGCAAACCTCCGAGTGGAGCAATAGTAGCGATCATCTTGATTAACGTTAGCATGCTTTCTAGCGAAGGTGTTTCTTGCAGGATCGCCTCACCAAGCTTAAGTTCCAATGTTTCAGTATCAGCATTCGGATTAGACTCAGCCACTAGCAAGACTCTGCCCAATGGATTGCTCTTCGACGGCTTATCGCTCTTGAGTTGACTACGGACTTTAAGTGAAACGAGAGTAAGTATAAGTAGTCGTAAGAATCCAATTAAAATACCAACAACACCTACACCGATAATAATAAAACCAATGGTTCCGGAATTATTTCTAACCTGCTCTTCTACCGAGGGAAAGTTAACTAGGTTGGCCATAACCTGTCCGCCTACACCACCAGTCGGATCAATGCCGACTTTAGTGAATCCGCTGCTCGCGGCTTCTAGATCGCTTGCCGCTGCCAATAGAGATCCATCTGGCTGGCGAGGAAGCACCTGAAGGTGACCAATGTCGCCATCGTAGCTGAGGTACTCACCTTCGGAGATCGCATTGAAGTTGCCGATTCGAACGACGCTGCGGCTTATAGTCTCACCAGTAGGCAGTGAAACATCAGCGTTGAATTTCGCAATACGTGCAGACTCAACAACTTCTTGTTGCATGTAGAACCAGAAGCGCTCTATTTCTTCTGGATTCAACTGCTCAATAGTGCTGCCCGCTTTCGTGATGAAGCCTTCAATAAATTCAGAGCGACCAGGGTATTGGGCGCTGATCAATGAATTTTCGAAGTTGCTCAAGAAGTCGCCAGCCACACCTTGAAGTGTGCCGAAAAGTTCGTTCAAGGCACCACGACGGTCGCGCAGGATCTCCCGCTTGTCACGGATGATGATTTCGTTAGCTTCAAACTGATCACTAAGATCTGATTGCGTTTGTTCTTGTTCAACAATACGCTCGTTAGTGGTGTCGAGAATTTGTTGCTGACGATTCGCGTTCTGTTCGAATTCCTGCTGACGCTGAACGTACTCAGCGGACTCAGCGATACGGTCATTCTCAACTAAGTCTAGAAGACCCGCAAGAGTAGTAGCATTCTGTGCCAACACAAGGTTAGAAGTTAGTCCAAGCAGACAGGCTGTAGCCGCTAGGCCAGTAATCGTAAGTAGGTTTTTCATTGTGCCACCTCCGGAGCCAATACAGGCAGTTCAATGATTTTGGGTGCATCTAAATTTGATGCGACTCGGATAGCAGTTTGTACTGCTGTCCTGTATTCGCCTGCGGGGAGTTCAACCCACTGTCGGGCATTATTGTCCCATGCGCCAGTAACTTGGCGGTCAGTAGATTGATACATCAAGGCTACACGCCCGATTCGAACGATATTCACGTCACGCTCTGCGCCGTTGATTACGATTACATCAGGATAAGTGGCATTAGTGCGCCCGTAGGTCGACTCTGTTTGGTAAATCACCAAAACTTGGCGAAACTTCTCTGCGATGGATACATCGGGATTATCGATGGCATCTCTGGCAAATTGCAGTCGGTTGGCACGTTCATCAACTTGAAAGGGATAGTCCAGTTCGACGAATTGCTCGATGCTAGAAAGCATCTTCTCCATTAATAGTGGAATCTCACGAGTGACTGATTGAACGCTTGCGATAGACTCATCCAGAGTAGCGATATTACTTTCCTGGATGGAGACTGATTTGCGAAAACCAGCATTCAGCACAAGTAGTGCCTCTAATGCGTCATTCTGTCGTTTAAAGTCTTCAAACGTGGAACTTGTTGAATTCGCTAAACGATTAATTTGTTCCTGTATTGTAGCAGCCTCGATGTTCTTAACCCCTATAACATCCATAGCCTGATCAAGAATACTGCTATCTACGAGAATTTCCGCAGCTTGAGCCGATGCCATGATGCAAGACATAAGCAATGCTAGAGCAGTCATACTCATATTTGTAATTCGACGGTTTTTCATGTGCCATCCTATTTTCTTGTTAAATAATCACTTCTGAACTATCAAGCTTTTGCTGCTGGTCAAACTTTCAGCAATAACTAGTTCAGACACGACAAACTATTTTGTCTTGGTGTCAGCTAACTAACACCTAACTTAACTGTCTGAGAATTTCGTGATTTTTCTAAATCTCTCATGCCCGACACCTTTTCATGAAATACAGCGTACCGACAGTTACCAATCTACCCAAACTCGGAAAGTTTGAGACGCTTCGTAACCAATCAATTAGCTTTGCTATTAGCCAAAAATACAGCAGCTAAATAGTCCCTTAATTCAGCGTTTTATGCATGAATTCGGGGTAAGACTATCACATTACAGCGCGCTTTTAGAACCTTTTAGCCTAGAAAAGGTTCAGTGCGGCGAGAGCGATGAATGATGAAGGTAAGTCGAGGTAGAGAGGCAAAAATAGCAAGGGAAGCTGGTAGAAAGTCTACCAGCCCGTTATTTCGGAGAGACCGTTGCCGATTTCAGCGAGAGAGCGAACAGTCTTTACGCCGGCATCTTGGAGTGCGGCAAATTTCTCGTCGGCTGTTCCCTTGCCGCCAGAAATAATTGCACCAGCATGACCCATTCTTTTACCAGCAGGCGCGGTTACGCCAGCAATGTAAGCAACAACTGGCTTGCTCACATTCGCTTTGATATACGCTGCAGCTTCTTCTTCTGCAGTACCGCCGATTTCTCCAATCATTACAATAGCTTCAGTCTGTGCATCAGCTTCAAACAAAGAAAGTATATCGATAAAGTTAGAACCTGGAATCGGATCGCCACCGATACCAACGCAGGAGGATTGACCGAAGCCATGGTCGGAAGTCTGTTTGACAGCTTCATAAGTGAGCGTGCCGGAGCGGGATACAATACCTACTTTACCGGGAAGATGGATGTGCCCTGGCATGATGCCTATCTTACACTCGCCCGGAGTAATGACGCCCGGACAGTTAGGGCCGATTAGTTGCACGCCTTGCTGATCACAGCTTTCTTTCGCTATCAACATATCTAAAGTTGGAATGCCTTCGGTTATGCAGACAATTAATTTAATTCCGGAATTAGCCGCTTCAAGAATTGAGTCTTTACAGAATGCCGCTGGAACATAGATTACTGAGGCGTCAGCTCCAGTTTCGTCAAACGCTTCGCGTACCGTATTAAATACTGGCAAGTCGAGATGAACCTGACCGCCCTTTCCCGGTGTTACTCCGCCCACCATCTTTGTACCATATTCGATGGCTTGCTCGGAATGGAACGTACCTTGCGATCCTGTAAAGCCCTGACAGATAACTTTAGTGTTCTTATCAACTAAAATGCTCATTGTGCATCTCCGGCTGCAACGACAACTTTTTCAGCTGCGTCGGAAAGGCTAGTCGCGGCGATAATATTCAGCCCACTTGCCTTTAATACTTCTCTACCCAACTCGGCATTGTTTCCCTCTAAACGAACTACCACAGGTACTTGCACTCCTACTTCATTAACTGCGCCGATTACGCCTTCAGCGATCAGGTCGCAGCGCACGATGCCACCAAAAATATTGACCAGTACAGCGGCAACATTCTCGTCGGAAAGAATAATTTTGAACGCCTCGGTAACGCGTTCTTTCGTTGCGCCACCGCCGACATCTAAAAAGTTAGCTGGGCTGCCTCCATGCAGCTGGACGATGTCCATCGTACCCATCGCTAGACCTGCACCATTTACCATGCAGCCAATATTTCCATCCAGGGCAACATAGTTGAGCTCCCACTGAGCAGCCTGCGCCTCGCGCTCATCGTCCTGACTCGGGTCGTGCATCTCGCGTAGCTTAGGCTGACGATACATAGCATTGCCATCGATATTGATCTTGCCATCTAGACAATGCAGATTGCCTTCGTCTGTAATGACTAAAGGGTTAATCTCGAGCAGCGCTAGATCCATATCATGAAAGAGCTTAGACAAACCAAGAAATAGCTTCGTGAATTGTTTGACCTGCACACCTTTTAAACCTAAACGGAATGCCAGATCTCTACCCTGATAAGGCTGCGCGCCAGTAAGAGGGTCGACCGTGGCCCTTAGTATCTTCTCAGGCGTCTCTGCAGCTACCTTCTCTATCTCAACACCACCCTCAACCGAGGCCATAAATACTACGCGCCGCGAAGATCTGTCAACAACAGCACCGAGGTAGAGCTCCTGTGCAATATCGGTACACGTTTCGACAAGGATTTTGCTGACGGGCTGTCCACCGGCATCTGTTTGATAGGTGACCATCTTTTTGCCTAGCCATAGCTGCGCAAAAGCTTCGGCCTCTTCTGCGCTGTCCACTAGCTTAACGCCTCCAGCCTTACCTCTGCCGCCTGCATGCACCTGCGCCTTAACAACCCATTTGCTACCACCGATTTTTTTAGTGGCGGCGGCGGCATCGCTCGCAGTATCTACGGCAATGCCTTCTGATACGGGAAGCCCGTATTCGGCAAATAGCTGCTTCGCCTGATATTCATGTAAATTCATTTATGTTCCATCCATTTATCTAACTAATTCTCAAGTGGCGCAGTATCGAAACTACTTACGACGCTTGCGATTCCCAATGTGTATTGCATGACCATTCGCTGCCAACGCTGCCTCGTGCACGGCTTCGGAAAGAGCCGGGTGCGAAAACATAGTTAAGCCAATATCTTCTGCGCTGGCACTAAATTCCATGGCGATAACAATCTGCTGCAATAAGTCAGCAGCGCTAGCACCTACAATATGACATCCTAATATTCGATCTGTCTTGGCATCTGCGATCAGCTTAACCATGCCTTCGGCATCGTTTGCTGCCAAGGCTCGACCGCTTGCGACAAAAGGAAACACGCCAACATTTGTTTCAACACCCTCTGCATTTAATTCTTCTTCATTCTTACCGACCCAAGCTATTTCTGGGTGGGTGTAGATGACCGATGGCACTAAGCCATAGTTTACCTGCGTCTTTTTATCAGCAAGCCTTTCGGCAACCATCACGCCCTCTTCCATACCTTTGTGTGCCAGCATCGGGCCACGCACGACATCACCGACTGCATAGATAGAAGGAATGTTAGTGGCACACTGATCATTAACTTTAACGAAGCCACGCTCATCTTTTTCAACGCCTACAGATTCATCTAGTAGGGAATCAGTAAACGGTCTACGTCCAACAGCTACGATAAGCTTGTCGAATGTTTCGGTCTGCTCTCCATCTTTGTCTGTGTATTCAACCGTGACTGTCTTCTTCGCGCCCTTGGCAGCAAGCTTACTGCCAGATACCCGGCTGCCCATCTTTATTTCTAGCCCTTGCTTGGCTAGGATCTTCATTGATTCTTTTGCAATCTGGCGATCCACCATTGGTAAAAAATCATCCAGCGCTTCGAGTACGGTAACTTTTGCACCCAATCGCGCCCAGACACTGCCGAGCTCTAATCCAATTACACCGGCACCAATCACGCCTAGACGTTTAGGCACTTCCTGAAACTCCAATGCTCCGGTTGAGTCGACAATAGTTTCATGATCGATTGGGGTAGGAGGGATATCGATTGGTACTGACCCAGCCGCAATAATAATGTGCTTGGCTACGAGTTCTTGTTGTTTTCCATCTTTGTCCGTAACTACAACCTTGTTAGCACCGGCAACCTTACCCGTTCCGGAAAGACCATCGACTTTATTCGCCGTGAACAGGCCTTTGATGCCGGAGGTAAGCTGATCGACGACCTTATCTTTGCGGGACATCATCGCAGGAACATCCATCGCCACCTTTCCGACGCTAATACCGTGCACCTCGAAATGGTTTTGCGCGTCCATATATTTATGCGAGCTATCCAATAAGGCCTTCGAAGGGATGCAGCCAACGTTTAAGCATGTCCCACCAAAAACGGTCTTGTCAGCTTTGTTTAGCCATTTTTCTATACAGGCCGTTTTGAAGCCTAGCTGCGCGCACCGAATAGCGGCAACATAACCAGCAGGGCCTGAACCAATAACTACAACATCATATTCATTTGACATAAGTCTTTCTCAATTCAGTGATTTGATAAGCGAAGCATTGAACACAGCTACAACCTAGCGCTTCTCCAGCAGCCTTTGTTAAATCTCGAGCAGAAGTCGCGTTGGATCCTCTAGCAAATCTTTGACCGTAACAAGAAACTGAACCGCTTCTTTCCCATCGATCATCCTGTGATCGTAAGAGAGCGCTAGATACATCATTGGCAGAACTACCACCTCACCAGAGACGGCCATTGGGCGCTCTTGAATCTTGTGCATCCCTAAAATAGCAGTCTGGGGAGGATTCAATATTGGCGTCGACAACAAGGATCCGAATACGCCACCGTTTGAGATAGTAAAGGTGCCTCCCAACATATCTTCAATGGCAAGTTTTCCATCTCTAGCTTTTACTCCGAACTGCCTAATTTCGTTTTCTACCTGCGCCAAGCCCATAGAATCAACGTTGCGTAGAACTGGCACAACTAGGCCACGTGGTGAGGAAACAGCTACGCCGATATCTTGATAGCCGTGGTAAACAACATCATTTTCATCGAGAGATGCGTTTACAGCAGGATAGCGCTTCAATGCTTCAGTACAGGCGCGAACGAAAAACGACATGAACCCGAGGCGCGTGCCGTCGTGAGCCTTCTCAAACTCTTCCTTGTAACGATTGCGAATATCCATAACAGGCTTCATATTCACTTCGTTAAAAGTTGTAAGCATCGCAGTGGACTGGCTCGCGTGGAGTAGTCGCTCGGCAACCTTCGAGCGTAGCCGACTCATCGGCACACGTTCTTCAAGCCGTCCTTCTTCCGATATCGCTATGTTTGCTGGTGCAGTCGCTGTGCTCGCTGCAGACTTTGGTGCTGAACTAGCCTCCAATTTCTTTAGAATGTCTTCTTTAGTAATCCTGCCGCCCTTTCCACTACCTGCGATCGAAGCTGCATCTAGGTTGTTCTCTTCAATGAGCTTTTTCGCTGCAGGGCTAATCATCGCTTCAGCTTCATTGGTAGCAGCCTCGGCTTTCGCCTCGACTTCAGGCTCTGCTTTCGCTGCAATAACTGGCTGCTTGCCCTCATTTGCCAATAGGCTTCCGATGGCCTGATTGCTAACAATGGTGGCGCCAGCGTCCATTAAAATTTCTTTTAGAGTGCCATCAGTTGGCGAAACAACCTCGATGACTACTTTGTCTGTCTCAATATCCACGAGTAGCTCATCGCGCACAACCGTATCGCCTACATTCTTATACCAGTTAGCGATCGTTCCGTCGGGGACCGATTCAGGTAATGTTGGGGCCTTGATTTCAATAGTCATAGTTATTCCTTGCTAACACCTTCTTTATAATCGCGAACACGCTAGCTTAATGCTTGATCGATAAATTTATTTAGCTGACTTAAATGCAGCGCAGGATAACCCGCCGCAGCTGCGGCTGATGCTTCTCTGCCTACATACTCGAGATGGACTGAAGGGAAGTGCTCTTGAAGCGGGCTTCTTAAATGGTGCTGACTCGAATACCAGGCGCCCTGGTTCATAGGCTCTTCCTGGCACCAAGCGATCGATGTCAGGTTTTTATATTGAAGCAGACACTTTGAGAAATCGTCATGAGGAAACGGGTATAGCTGCTCGAGTCGAACTATAGCTATATCATTTATTTTCCGCTCTCGCCTTGCCGTACGCAAATCGTAGTAGACCTTTCCGCTACAGACTACGAGTCTGCGAACCTGCTCTACATCGAAATCGTCTGTTTCATCGAGCACAACCTGGAAACTTCCTTCAGCCATCTCTTGCAAGGAAGAAACGGTATCTTTGTGCCGCAGCAAACTCTTTGGCGACATGACAATTAGAGGCTTACGCAGTGGGCACAGCACTTGCTTTCTTAACATGTGAAAAACTTGAGCCGAGGTAGTCGGCAAGCAAACTTGAATATTGTGTTCGGCACACAGCTGCAGAAATCGCTCCAGTCGCGCGGAAGAATGTTCAGGCCCCTGCCCCTCATAGCCATGTGGTAGCAATAGTGTTAATCCGCAAAGTCGCTGCCACTTATGCTCGCCACTGGTGATAAACTGGTCAATGACAACTTGTGCAGAGTTAGCGAAGTCACCAAACTGCGCCTCCCAAACCACCAACGCGTTGGGTATTGTCGTGGCATAGCCATACTCGAAGGCAAGCACTGCCACCTCTGAGAGAAGCGAATCATAGATTAGAAATCCATTTTCCTCCTCCACCAGGCTCTGTAGCGGTATATGGGTATCGCCTGTCTTCTGATCGAACAGAACAGCGTGCCGATGTGAAAAGGTGCCACGACCCACATCTTGCCCCGTGATACGAATCTTGTTGCCGCTCGTCAGAATGCTTGCATACGCTAAGGTCTCCGCAAAACCCCAGTCCACTTCGATGTCGCCGGCAGCCATCTTCGCACGATCATCCATAACGCGCTTAACCTGACGCTGCAGTGTGAAATCTTTTGGTATCTCAGCAAGCTTCTTGGCGATAGCCTTCAAATTCTTCAGCGGCATCGAAGTGTTGAAGAACGGACCCCATTCGTGACCAATGTACGGACCCCAGTCGACGAATAATTCCATAGAAGGCTCTTTGACTAAGCTCTTCGCTACGTGTTCGCCTGTATCCAAAGCGGTACGGTAGCTCGAATTTATGGAATCGGCCTCCTCAATGGAGACTACGCTTTCAGTGTCAAGGCGCTCTGCATATAAGACGCGAGTCGACTTATGTTGCTTGATGGCCGCGTACATGAGTGGCTGAGTAGACGAGGGCTCATCGGTTTCATTATGACCTCGGCGGCGATAGCAGATTAGATCGATCACAACGTCTTTGTGAAACTTGTAACGAAAATCTAGCGCCAGCTGTGTCACGAACAACACAGCCTCAGGATCGTCTGCGTTGACATGAAAAATTGGCGCCTGAATCATCCGCGCTACATCAGTGCAGTATTCAGTAGAGCGGGCGTCATCCTGGCGGCTAGTTGTAAAGCCCACCTGATTGTTGATGATTATGTGTACTGTTCCACCGGTTTTGTAGGCGCGTGTCTGAGACATCTGGAATGTCTCCATAACCACACCCTGGCCAGCAAATGCAGCGTCGCCATGAATGATAATCGGTAGTACCAGATGGCCCTCTTCGTCTTTGCGCCGAAACTGTCTAGCGCGCACCGAGCCTTCAACAACTGGCGCGACAATTTCCAGATGCGATGGATTGAATGCCATCGCTATGTGGACTTCACCACCGGCGGTCATAATGCTCGAGGAGAACCCCTGATGGTATTTTACGTCACCGGAACTTTCGTAAACTGCCTTCCCCTCAAACTCATCGAACAGATCGGCGGGGTTCTTGCCTAATAGATTAACGAGCACGTTGAGGCGGCCTCGGTGTGCCATGCCAAGCACGATCTCTTTCGCCCCGAATTTACCCGCGCGCTGTACTAGCTCATCTAGTGCAGGAATCAGGCTTTCGCCACCTTCCAATCCAAAGCGTTTAGTTCCTGGGTACTTAGAATCTAGATGTTTTTCTAAACCTTCGGCAGCGGACAACCTTTCCAGCAAATGGCGCTTAACATCGCTCTCGAATACTGGATAGCCATCATTGCTTTCGATGCGCTGCTCTATCCATTGCTTCTCTTCGAGATTTACAATGTGCATGAATTCGTAGCCAATCGAGGCGCAGTAGATACGCTCTAGCGAATCTACAATTTCTCTGAGCGGCGCTAGCTCTTTGCTGATGTAAAGAGAGCCCGTCTGGAAAACGGTGGAGTAGTCTATCGCAGACAAGTCGTGGAATTCGAGCTCCAAGTCTTGAACACTTTCGCGGTACATCAAATTCAGTGGATCAAGGTCTGCCTTCTGGTGGCCACGGACACGATAGGAGCTTATCAGCTGCAAAACTTGAACTTGCTTGCTTTCGTGCTCGGAATGCACGACTGCGTCGTTACTGAGCACTGGTGCGAAACGACTAGCTTTACCTAACGTCTTGAATTCATTTTCGATAGCAGCGTGAGAAACATCGGGACCTTCTTCATCGTTGGCGGCCGCCAATGATTGAAAGAAATCCTTCCACTGAACCGGGACAGATTCAGCGTCGACTAAGAAGCTTTCATACAAATCTTCGACATACGCTGCATTCGATCCGGACAGATGGCCGGTGCTGCGCATTATTTCAAGTAAGCTGTCTTGCATACTACTTCCTTTTAACCTCGCTCAAAATGGTGATGTTAGGCTCAAGGCTCCAAGAGATTAAGACACATGGTG
>Ga0308009_10000512_pt1 | contig 28209 bp, 26 predicted proteins | sample Neamet127_FD_203134 | JGI IMG/M metagenome (GOLD analysis project Ga0308009, IMG submission 203134) | Marine microbial communities from water near the shore, Antarctic Ocean - #127 | ecosystem: Environmental > Aquatic > Marine > Unclassified | place: Southern Ocean | collected 2014-07-24
CGCGGCAGGCGCGCCGCGATCATCTGTTTAGCCGATCTAGAGCAGGCCCTGCGTGCGGGCCAGGTGGCTGGCTTGCGAGCGGCTTTTGACATTGAGCCGGCGAAACAGACGCCACAGATGAACCTTAACCGTGTGTTCGCTGATGTGCAGTTCGGCGGCAATGTCGCGATTGCTCATGCCCTTGTCCAGCATCACCAGCAACTGCTTCTGGCGCTTGGACAATTTTTCGGGCTCGGCGCCGCCTTCGGAGTCGGGGCTGTCGTCCAGAAAGGTTTTCAGAACTCTTGAGATTTCGGTGGCACCGGCGGATTTTTCAATATAGATGTCGGCACCGGCTTCGAGCGACAACTCCTGGTAGTCCTGAGCCGGCGCCGCAGACAGCACCACGATGGGAACTTCGGGAAACTGGTGGCGCAGCTCGCGCACCCCAGACACGCCGTGGGTATCGGGCAGCTTGAGGTCCAGGCAGACAACGTCCGGGATGCCGTGTTGCTCCACCGCCGGGCCGACTGCGGCCAGACGGTCCAGCTCAATAACGCTGGCCCTGCTGTGCAGGCGGCGGATCAGCATGACCACGGCTTCCCGCATGAGGGGATGGTCGTCAATGACAAAAATGAGCATGGGAGCTGCTGAAAGGTGTGAGCTGGTGTGAGTTCTGGCTTAAAAAGTAAGCATACCCGCTGTCAGCTTAGTGCGCCAACTATAAACATCAAGTTCGGAATGGGGCCACATTGCGACCATGTCAAAAGATGTCGTACTTAATGCCTCCAAAGCCGCTTTACGGCGCGGCTGAGGTCCACAGGTGCAGCGCTGTCGCGATGGCGCTGGCCGTGACACCCGGCACGGGCTGCAGACTTTGCTGCAGCATTGGCAGTGCGGCCTCTCCTTGCGCCTGCAGCAGCGCAATCGCTTTGCCGGCTTCTTTGGGCGACTCGAAGCCGTGGCTTTGCAGCAACAACTGACCTTGGGCATCCAGCAGCTTGAAGTGAAATTTGCCGTCGGCCTCACGGTACTGTTTAAAGACGGGCTCGCTGGTCTTGGCAGTTTTTGACTTGGCTGCTGCTGCAGGCGCGGCAGCGAGCTTGCGCAGGCCGACAGCCTGGCGCAGTTCGCGCATGAACGGTGTGGCCAACTGGCGCGCCTTGTCGGCACCGGCCAGCAAACTGACCTCGATTTTTGCAGGGTCCTGCATCAGCGTTTGGTAGCGCTCGCGCATGGGCGCGACCTCCTGGTCAATGCGTTCGAGCAATAGTTGTTTGGCATCGCCCCAGGCGATGCCCTCTGCAAAGGCCTGGCGCAGCGCGGCTGTTTCCGGCGCGCTGGCAAACGCCTGGTAAATCTGGAACAGCGCCGAGCCTTCGGTGTCTTTGGGCTCGCCCGGCGCGCGCGAGTCGGTCACGATGCCGGCAATGAGTTTTTTGAGCTGGTCGCGCGGCGTGAACAGCGGGATGGTGTTGTCGTAACTCTTGCTCATCTTGCGGCCGTCCAGTCCCGGCAGCAAGGCGACCGACTCCTCAATCAGTGCCTGTGGCAGCACAAAGTGCTCGCCGTAGAGGTGGTTGAAGCGCTGCGCCATGTCGCGCGCCATCTCGATGTGCTGGATTTGGTCGCGCCCGACCGGCACCTGGTTCGCCTTGAACATCAAAATATCCGCGCCCATCAGCACCGGGTACATGAAGAGGCCGGCGCTGACGTCGGCGTCGGGGTCGTTGCCGGCCGCAGTGTTTTTATCCACCGACGCCTTGTAGGCATGGGCGCGATTGAGCACACCCTTGGCCGTCACACAGGTCAGCAGCCAGGTCAGCTCGGGAATCTCGGGGATGTCTGACTGCCGGTAAAAGGTCACGCGCTCCGGGTCCAGACCGGCGGCCAGCCAGCTCGCTGCAATTTCGAGGGTGGACTGCTGAATGCGCGCCGGCTCGTCGCACTTGATCAGCGCGTGATAGTCCGCCAGAAAATAAAAGCTCTCCGCCCCGGCACCTTTGCTAGCCGCGACTGACGGCCGGATCGAACCGACGTAATTGCCCAGATGCGGCGTGCCGGTGGTGGTGATGCCGGTGAGGAAGCGCTGCGGCGCGGAAGTCTGTTTGTTTGTCATCATCATCATCATCGAACCAGCATCGCCAGCGGCGTCAACACAATTTCAAGAAGGGCGTAAGACAGCGTCATCAGGGGGCGCATCCACCAGTCGGTCAGCACACCGGCAATCACCAGCGCCATCACCACAAAAAAGCCCCAGGGCTCGACGCGCGACACCAGCTCGGCCTGGCGCCAGGGCAACAGGCCGACCAGCACACGGCCTCCGTCCAGTGGCGGCAGGGGAAACAGGTTGAACACCATCATCACAATATTGACCAGGATGCCGGCCTGACACATCTTGATGAAAAACGGCTCCGTCACCGCAGCGCCCTGCAGCAGGTAAAAAGCGATGCCCCAGAGTACGGCTTGAATGAGGTTGGCGCCCGGTCCGGCCAGCGCCACCCAGATCATGTCGCGCTTGGGGTTGCGCAGGTTGCCGAACTGTACCGGCACCGGCTTGGCGTAACCGAACAAAAAGGCGCCCGAGGTCGCCAGGTAAAGCAGCAGCGGCATCGCAATGGTGCCCAGCGGGTCGATGTGTTTGACCGGGTTGAGCGTGACGCGGCCCAGTGACCACGCGGTGTTGTCGCCAAAGTAGCGGGCCACGTAGCCGTGTGCCGCCTCGTGCACGGTGATGGCAAACAGCACGGGAAGCGCGTAGATGGCGACGGTTTGAATCAGGTTGGCAAAATCCATAAAGTCAATTGTGTCAGAGGATGATGCCGTCGACGTTCGCTCGCTTGATGTGTCATTGCGGGCTTGACCCGCAATCCATGCTACGCGGGCCAGAAACGGTGGGTGATGCGGCATGGATCCCGGATCAAGTCCGGGATGACAAGGTCTGCCTAGAGTCCCAAAGCGGCAAGCTCACCGCGTCCCTGCCGCACCACGACCGGCTCGCCGCCCTGTCCCATCGCGGTCAGGTCGATCACCGTGGTCGGCGCCAGCGGGCAGGCGCCGGCGTCGATGACCGCAGCAAGTTCATGCTCTAGCTGGTCGCGGATGTCCTGCGCATCGTTCAAAGGTTCGGTCTGGCCGCGCGGGATCAGCGTGGTCGCCAGCAGGGGTGCGCCATGGATCTCCAGCAGGCACTGCAGGGTTTTGTGGTCGGGCACGCGCAGGCCGATGGTTTTGCGCGACGGGTGGCTCAGGCGCCGCGGCACTTCCTTGCTGGCTTCGAGGATGAAGGTGTAAGGCCCCGGCGTGGCGGCCTTGATCAGGCGGAACTGTTTGTTGTCGACGCGCGCGTAGTTAGCCAGTTCGCTGAGGTCGCGGCACAGCAGGGTCAGGTGGTGCTTGTCGTCCACGCCGCGGATGCTGCGCAGCTTGTCGGCGGCGGTTTTGTCGTCGAGGTGGCAGACCAGCGCGTAGCTGGAGTCGGTTGGCACGGCCACAATCGCACCACGGGCCAAGAGCGCCACGGCCTGCCTGAGCAAGCGCACTTGCGGGTTCTCAGGGTGGATGTCAAAAAACTGGGCCATGGTCTTGCTTCAGCTAATTCAGGACTCTGCCGGCCGCACGTTGAATTGGCTCAAGGCCCGGCTTTCCCGCGCGGTCAGCCAGGCGCCCAGCGCGCCGCAGATCGCGATCAGCAGCATGCCGGCCATTGACCAGCCGTCCGGCACATGCGAAAAGGCGACCCAGCCCCCGACCATCGCGAAGGCGATCTGGGCATACAGGTAAGGCGTCAGGGTGGCAGCCGGCGCCCGCATGTAACCCAGAATCAGCATGAAATGCCCGATGGTCGCGGCCACGCCCATCAGCACCAGCCAGCCCCACAGTGACCACGAAGGCAGGGATATCCAGACCAGGGGCAGGGCCAGCGAGGCCAGCAGCGTGCCGACCCAGCCGGTGTACAGGTGCATGGTGATCGGGTCTTCCGTTTTGGCCAGCTTGCTGGTGAGCACCTGAAAGCCGGTGTTGGTGGCCACCATGCCCAGCGGCAGCAGCAGGGTCCAACTGAAGTCTTCACCACCCGGACGGATGATGGTCAGCGTGCCGACAAAACCGCCCAGCACCAGCGACCAGCGCAGCGCAGAGACCTTTTCGCCGAGTGCGGTGGCGGCCAGCAGCGTGATCAGCAGCGGCACGATGGCGCCGATGGCAGTGAACTCGGCCACCGGCATGTATTTGAGGCTCAGAAAGGCAAACAGGCTGCTCATCAGCAGCAGCAGGCCGCGCAGGCACTGGAACTTCGGGTGTGCCGTGCGCAGCACACTCAGGCCACGCAGCGGCAGCACCACGGCCGTTGTGGCCACCGCCTGGAAGAAGTAGCGAAACCACAGCGCCATCAGGAGGGGCACGCTGGCGCTGACAAATTTGGTGGTGGTGTCCAGCGTCGCAAAACAGGCAACCGCCGCAATCACCAGCGCGATGCCCGCCAGGGCAGACGGCGCGCGGCTCACTGGATGCGGTCTTCCAGCAGCGCCCAGACGGGTGTCAGGTCACCCGGTAGAAAGGGCAGGGTGCCCAAATCGGTGTGGCTTTCATCGGGGCTGTGGAAGTCGCTGCCGCGCGAGGCGGCCAGGCCGAACTCTTTGGCGGTTTCGGCGTACTTCACATATTCCTGCGTGGTGTGGCTGCCGGTCACCACTTCGACGCCCTGGCCACCATGGGTTTTGAACTCGGTGAACAGCGCGTATTCCTCGTTCGGCGTGAATTTGTAGCGGCCCGGATGCGCAATCACGGCCACGCCTTTGGCGCTGGTGATCCACTGGATGGCATCACGCAGGTTGGCCCAGCGGTGCGGCACGTAGCCCGGTTTGCCTTCGGTCAGGTACTTGCGAAAAACTTCGGAGGTTTCGCGGCAGACGCCGGACTCCACCAGGAAGCGGGCAAAGTGGGTGCGCGAGATCAGCTCCGGGTTGCCGACAAACTTCAGCGCGCCTTCATAAGCACCCTTGATGCCGACTTTGGCCAGGCCGTCCGACATCTCCATGGCGCGCTGGGTGCGTCCGCCGCGCGTCTCGTACAGGCCCTGCTTCATGGCCGCGTCGTCGGGGTCAAACCCGAGGCCGACGATGTGCACGGTTTCATTGGCAAAGGTGACCGAAATTTCAGTGCCGGTCAGGTAGTTCAGGCCCTGGGCTTTCGCGGCGGCAGCGGCGCGGTGCTGGCCGCCAACCTCGTCATGGTCGGTCAGGGCCCAGAGTTCGACACCGTTGGTTTTGGCACGTTCGGCCAGCGCCTCCGGTGTTAGCGTGCCGTCTGACACCACGGAGTGGCAGTGCAGGTCGGCGTTCAGGATGTTTTTGGAGATCACTGACCTATTTTAGGCTTGTAGCCCCGCTGCTGCTGCTGCGCTCACTTTGGCCTTCTCGCTCTGGCCTTAAGCTGGCTGGCCTACAGATGTGCCTACAGGTTGACACCGCGAGTTTGCGCGGCCAAAATTCCTTTTGTGGTACGCCGCTGCGGCGGCGGCCCAGCCGGGTCCTTTTGCGGTCACCCGGTCCATAAAGACATTTCAGTCTCAAGCATTGCTCTTGTCCCTCAAAGGGGAAGGAGTAGGTATGAAAACTGAAAACGTCTCAAATTCCTTATCGTCTTCGAGCGGTACGACGCGCCCTGTCGCAGCCCGCACCCGGATGCTTTTAGAAGCGCCGATTGTCCCAACGCTCCTTCGGTTGGCGGCGCCCAATGTGCTTAACCTGCTGGCGATTGCGGGACTGATCACGTTCGACGGGCTGTTCGTCGGGCGCCTCGGACCCGATGCTCTGGGCGGCATTTCCCTTGTCTTTCCCTGGGTGATGCTCATGCAGCACGGGGCAGCGAGTGGCATGGGAGGCGCGGTCTCATCGGCGATAGCGCGTGCGCTCGGCGCTGGCCAGACAGAGCGGGCAAACGAACTGGCGACACATGCCTTTCTACTCGCGTTAATGCTCTCGGCGCTATTTTCAGTTCTCATGCTGCTAGCTGGGCCATTCATCTATCGATGGATGGGCGGACACGGCGCGATCCTCGAAGCGGCTGTTGCCTATTCGAACATAGCCTTCGGCGGTGTGCTGTCAATCTGGATGCTCAACCTGCTCGGCAGTGTTGTTCGCGGCACAGGAAACATGAGAGTGCCCGCGCTTGTAATAGTGGGAAGCGTACTTGGGCACATCATCATCTCTCCACTCCTGATCTTCGGTATCGGGCCAATGCCTGCGCTCGGAGTGGCAGGTGCCGGCTTGGGCTTGGTGACTTCATTCGGCGTGGGAAGCATCGTTTTGCTGGCATACCTTCAAAGCGCGCATTCTCTCGTCACGCTGTCTTTTCGTGGGCTGCGCCTGAAATGGGAGCTTTTTGGCGAGTTCTTTCGTGTCGGGGTACCGGGAATGATCAACGTCGCGATAACGAACATGACGGTGATTGCCCTTACAGCTATGGCCGGGCAGTTGGGCAGGGATGTAGCGATCGGTTATGCGATGGGAGCTCGCCTGGAATACGTCATCATTCCGCTCGGGTTCGGCATCGGCACCGGAATTGTCGCCATGGTGGGAACGAACTGGGGCGCGAAGCAATATGCCCGCGCCCGCGCTATCGCATGGACAGGAGGCATCCTCACCGCTGGCGCTTGCGGAGCGGTAGGACTATTTTTTGCACTGTTTCCGCAGCTATGGATGAGCATTTTCACCAGCGATAAAGAAGTCATGCGTATTGGCGTAACCTATTTGCAGATCGTCGGGCCGACTTATGCTTTATACGGGTTGGGTATTGGGCTTTATTTCGCTTGTCAGGGGTACGGCAAGGTGGGGTTTGCAGTGGTGGCGAACGGCGTAAGGCTTCTGCTTGCCGCTGGGGGAGGGGGTATCGCAATGTTCTATGTGGGGGCTGGTGCAGCGGGAGTTTTTGCGGCAATCGCATTTGGATTCGTTGTGTATGCAGGACTTACGAGCATTGCACTGTCGCGAATCGAGGTTAACGCCGTGGGCAAATGAAACGGGTTAAGGAGTAGTTCGTGGTCCTTCGGTTGCGGGGCATGGAGATTTTGATGCCGACGCTGGTTCGGGAACCGGGCTGATTTGAGCTTGTTTTGTAGTTTCGCCGTTCGACTTTGGTTGGCACGGCTGGCCAACTATGCGATATGTGGTACGGCGCCAAGAGAAGGCGCCTACCTCTCGCTTTGGCCTTGTCAATCGCCTACTATGGCGGTCTCACTTGAATCGCAGGGCCTTTGCATGATCATTGTTCACCACCTCAACCACTCCCGTTCGCAACGCATTCTCTGGCTGCTGGAAGAGCTGGGGCTGGACTACGAGATCAAGCGTTACGAGCGCAATCCCAAAACCATGCTGGCGCCGGCTTCCTTGCGCGCCGTGCATCCGCTGGGCAAGTCGCCGGTGATCACCGATGGGGATCTGACGATTGCCGAGTCGGGCGCGATTGTGGACTACCTGATCAACCGTTATGGCGCGGGACGGCTGGTGCCGGCAGCGGGCACGCCGGATCGCCTGCGCTACACCTACTGGCTGCACTATGCCGAGGGTTCGGCGATGTCGCCGCTGCTGCTCAAGCTGGTGTTCGACAAGATCGAAACCGCGCCGATGCCGTTTTTTGCCAAACCGATTGCCAAAGCCATCAGCAGCAAGACCAAGAGCAGTTTCATCGAGCCGCAGATCACGCAGCACCTCGACTATCTCGAAGGCGAGCTCGGGAAAGGTGCGTGGTTTGCCGGTGATGAATTCACGGGTGCCGACATTCAACTGAGTTTTCCGCTGGAGGCGGCCGCAGCGCGTGGCGGGTTGAATGCGAGCCGGCCGAGGCTGATGAATTTTCTGCAACGTATCCATGCGCGCCCGGCCTACCAGCGCGCCATTGAGCGCGGCGGCGAGTATTCGATACTCACCTGAGCCCGTTGAAGGCTATGTATGCTATAAAATCAATAGCTGTCTACGCCCACCAGTTATGGGCTAGAGGCCTAAAATGCTTAAATTTCAGCGGAAGCCGAAGTAGGACAGAATGAAGCCGATGATGACGATAAGGCCGACGATGTAAATGATGGTGTTCATGGTGTCCTCTGGTGTTTTTGTTTGGCGTGCCGGACTGGCTTGCCTTCTGACTCCCGATCATGGCGGGCAGGCCGGTTCCCGGCTGTAGGCCCTGCCTGCCAGGCGCCGTCGGACAAAAGCGCTTAAGGAAGCGCTGACCAAGCCCACTGCGGCGCGCCATCAGCCGGACTGGAGCGGGCTGCTGCGTTGAATTTCTTGCCAATAGCCAGCTATTGACTGCGAAATCCGCCTTGCATCCCATCTCCATCCGGCTGCCGCGCATCCGCAAGGACCTGGTCAGCGCTTCCCTAAAGCTCCGCAGCCTCCACCAGAAAACGCACCCGCTTGACACCCTGCCACTCGTCGGCATCAAGCCTGAACGCCAGTTTCACGCGCGCCGGCAGCGACTCGGTGTGGCCGAACCAGATGCCGTCCACCGGCTGGCCCTGATGTTTCAGTTTGAGCGCCAGGTGTTTTTCACCCACCAGGCGCTGTGACACAACGTCAACCTCCTCACTGAACGTCGGCGCTGCAAAACCCTGGCCCCAGACTTCCTTGTGCAAGGTGTCCACCAGATCGGCGCGGCGGTACTGCGGCGCCAGCGGGCCGTCGGTGTCAAGCCGGCGCGTCAGGGTCGCGGCGTCCAGCCATTCGTGGGCCACCTGCTGCAGGGCCTGCTCAAACAGCTCGAACTGCTCCTCGTTGATGGTGCAGCCGGCCGCCATCGCGTGACCGCCGAAACGCAGCAACACGCCGGGGTGGCGCTTGGCGACCAGGTCCAGCGCGTCGCGCAGGTGAAAGCCGGCAATCGAACGGCCGGAGCCCTTGAGCTCATGCTCGCGGCCCGGCGCCTGGCTGGCGGCAAACACAAAGGTCGGGCGGTGCAGCTTGTCCTTGATGCGCGAGGCCACAATGCCGACCACGCCTTCGTGAAAGTCCGGGTCAAAGATCGCGATGGCTGGTGGCGGCACTTCATCCTCGTCAATCATCGCGTCGGCCGCGTACTGCGCCTGTTCGCGCATGCCGGCCTCGATGTCGCGACGTTCGCGGTTGATGCCGTCCAGCGTCTTCGCCAACTCGTCGGCGCGGCCCACATCGTCGGTTAGCAGGCATTCAATGCCCAGGGTCATGTCGCTGAGGCGGCCGGCGGCGTTGATGCGCGGGCCGACAGCAAAGCCGAAGTCGAAACTGGTGGCTACCGCAGCAACACGTCCTGCCGCAGTGAACAGCGCCGCCAGGCCGGCCGGCAGGGCGCCGCTGCGTATGCGTTTGAGGCCCTGGGCCACCAAGCGGCGGTTGTTGGCGTCGAGTTTCACCACGTCGGCGACTGTGCCCAGCGCGACCAGCGGCAGCAAGGCATCGAGCTTGGGTTGTGTGGCGGCATCGAACACCCCTTGTGTGCGCAGTTCGGCGCGCAGCGCCAGCAGCACATAAAACATCACGCCGACGCCGGCCATAGCCTTGCTCTCAAAAGCGCAGCCAGGCTGGTTCGGATTGACGATCACGTCAGCCTCCGGCAGCACGATGGCGCCGTCCTTCAGCGCCGGCAAATGGTGATCGGTGACCAGCACCTGCATGCCCAGTGCACGCGCACGCGCCACGCCGTCCAGGCTGGCGATGCCGTTGTCCACTGTGACCAGCAGGTCGGCGCCCGTGGCCTGGACGCGTTCGGCAATCGGTGCGGTCAGGCCGTAGCCGTCAACCACGCGGTCCGGCACGATGTAGCTGACCTGCGCTGCGCCCAGCAAGCGCAGTCCGCGCAACGCGACGGCGCAGGCGGTGGCGCCATCGCAGTCGTAATCGGCCACCACACAGATTTTTTTGTTTGCAGCGATGGCATCGGCCAGCAGCAGGGCTGCCTCCAGCGTGCCTTTCATGGTCGACGGCGGCAACAACCGGGCCAGGCCGTCGTCCAGCTCGTCGGCGCTGCGCACGCCGCGCGCGGCGTAGAGCTGCGCCAGCAAGGGGTGCACACCGGCCTGCTCTAGCGCCCAGACGCTGCGCGGCGGGGCTTCTCTTACTATTATTTTCATAGCTGCTCGCGCCCGTCCCATATGGGCTGGAGGCCTAAAACATGCTTAATTTTGGGCCACAAGCCGTTGCCGGCGGGCACAAAGCTCTGCGCCGCCCGCTCCCCGCACAGCGTCAGTCGTGCGCGGCCGCCGGCGCGCAAAACGGCCAGCAGTGCGGCGCAGGCGTCGGCGTCCACCGCCTGCCAGGCCCGTGCATGCGCGGTCGCATCGCGTCGCAAGGCGGGCGCCTGCAGGCGCGACTCCACCTGCACATCGCTGGCGAAGGCGATGGCATGGTCCAGCACACCGGCGCCGCTGACCCAGAAGGAGTTGACCGGCGCAAGACCTCGCTGCTGCCGCTTTTCGTTGGTGGGATGGGTATAGAGCAGCATCTGCATCTCGTTTTGCAGGCGGCGCAGCGTGGCGGCGGGTGTGCTGGCGCCGTCCAGCAGCGAACGGGTCAGGTGCCGGCCCATGAGGGTGTCCATGGAGACGCTGCGCAGGCCGCGAAACACCTCGCCGGTGGCCAGCCAGGTGTCGGGCAAGGAGCCATACGGTGCCAGCGTGATGCCGTCCTCAAGAAAATAGGGCGCCATGGCGGCCAGCAGCGTAAGGGAGGCTTCTTCGTCGAGCGCCAGATCTTCGGGCGGCGACAGCCGAACATGGTCAGCGCCGACCTGCCAGTGGCACAGCGTGATGAAGGCGCAGGGCAGGCCGATGCTGCCGCTCTCGAAGGCCGCCCAGGGAATCTGGCCGGGATCGCCGGGCAAGCCGTTGGCCTGCGCCAGTGCCAGCTCAAAAGGCGTGGATGGGTCGTCTTCGCTGCATTCAATGCGGCCTTCCGGCGTCATCGCGGCCAGCAGCGCGCGCAGATTCGGCGTCAGCGGCGGCAAGGGCGGCGCAGCTTCGCCGATGCTCTGGGGCAGCACAGCCCCTGCAATGATCAGATGAAGTTTGTCCGGCATGTCCCTATTGTCCGGGATTGCCGAGACGCTCAAGAGGGCGGTCGGGCCTGATGCCACAATTGGCCTCATGCAAATCCCCTACGAGCTGATTTTGGGCTGGCGCTACACGCGCGCAGGCCGCGCCACGCGACGCAACGGTTTTATTTCCTTCATCTCGGGTGTCTCCATGCTCGGCATTGCGCTCGGTGTGGCGGCGCTGATCATTGTGCTCAGCGTGATGAACGGCTTCCAGAAGGAAGTGCGCGACCGCATGCTGGGCGTGATCTCGCACATCGAGGTGTTTGCGCCCAACGGTGCAGCGCTGCCCAATGTGGCGCAAACGCTGGCGGAGATCAAGCAGAACCCGAACGTGGTCGGTGCCGCCAGCTTCATCGCCGCGCAGGCCCTGCTGGCGCGCGGTGAAGACATGAAAGGCGCCATCGTGCGCGGCATTGACCCAGCGCTGGAGGGCCAGGTCACCGACCTCGCGGTGGACCTCAAGGACACCGCCTTGCCCAAGTTGGTGCCAGGCGGCTTTGGTGTGGTGCTGGGCGGCGAGCTGGCCCGTGCGCTGGGTGTGCGTGAGGGGGATCTGGTGACCCTGATTGCCCCCAGTGGGCAGGTGACCCCGGCCGGTGTGGTGCCGCGTCTCAAACAGATGACGGTGGTTGGCACCTTCGACTCCGGCCACTTCGAGTACGACTCGGCGCTGGTGATGCTGCACCAGGACGATGCCGCAAAAATTTTCCGTCTGGAAGGCCCGACCGGCATACGTATCAAGCTCAAGGACCTGCACCAGGCGCGCGAAGTCGCGGCGGAACTATCGCGCAGCCTCAGCGGCGATTTGCTGATTCGCGACTGGACGCGCCAGAACCGCACCTGGTTTGCCGCGGTGCAGCTTGAAAAACGCATGATGTTCATCATCCTGACGCTGATCGTGGCGGTCGCTGCTTTCAACCTGGTCAGCACGCTGGTGATGACGGTGACCGACAAACGCGCCGACATCGCCATCCTGCGCACCCTGGGTGCCAGCCCGAAAAGCATCATGGGCGTGTTCATGGTGCAGGGCGCGATGGTCGGTGTCATCGGCACGCTGTCGGGGCTGCTGCTGGGCCTGGGCATCGCGCTCAACATCGACGTGATCGTGCCGGCGCTGGAGCGTGCGCTCAACGCCAGCTTCCTGCCCAAAGACATTTACCTGATCAGCCGCATGCCTAGCGACCCGCAGTACGCCGACATCATGCCGATTGCGGTGATTGCACTGGTTCTGGCTTTCCTGGCCACCATTTATCCGAGCTGGCGCGCCAGCCGTGTCAACCCCGCAGAGGCCTTGAGATATGAATAAGCCGGTTTTACCCCCTCTCCCTCTGGGAGAGGGCTGGGGTGAGGGGGCCTTGGCGAGGCAGTCCAATGAAGTTGTTCTGAAAGCCTCCGGCCTGACCAAACGCTTCCACGAAGGACCTATCGACCTGACCGTGCTGCACGGTGTGGACCTGCAGGTGATGGCCGGCGAGACCCTGGCCATCGTTGGCGCTTCCGGCTCCGGCAAATCCACCTTGCTGCATCTGATGGGCGGGCTGGACGCGCCCACCAGCGGAAGTGTCGAGCTCAAAGGCCAGTTGATGTCTGCGCTGTCGCCCACCGCACAGGGCGAGCTGCGCAACCAGCACCTGGGTTTTGTCTACCAGTTCCACCACCTGCTGCCAGAGTTCAGCGCGCTCGACAACGTGGCCATGCCGCTGTGGATACGGCGCCAGGACCGCAATAAGGCGGCGGCAACCGCCCAGGCCATGCTGGCCAGCGTCGGCCTGAAAGACCGCAGCCACCACCGCCCCGCAGAGTTGTCAGGCGGCGAGCGCCAGCGTGTGGCAATTGCGCGCGCACTGGTCACGCGGCCGGCTTGCGTGCTGGCCGACGAGCCGACCGGCAACCTGGACCGTTCTACTGCAGACGGCGTGTTCGATCTGATGCTGCAACTGGCGCGGGAGCACGGCACGGCCTTTGTGATGGTGACGCATGACGAAACGCTGGCGGGGCGTTGCGGGCGGCGTTTCAGGTTGGTGGAAGGGCGGCTGTCGGCGTGGGCGTGAAGCGCCGTGCGCGACCAAGACCAGTTCAAGAAGCGAGTCCACATTGCTTCTTTAGGGCCACATGACGACGCAAGCATAAAACGCTTGCATATGCTTGCAATATTTGCTAGCATAAAAACGTGAACACCAAGCAACGTAAAACGCTGCGCGCCATCTTCGCAAAGCCTACTTCAGCAACTATCGCTTTCTCAGACATTGAGGCTTTGATTGTTGGCTTGGGCGGCGAGGTTCATGAAAGGGCAGGTTCGCGCGTCAAGCTCGTCTTGAAACAGGAGCAGTGGCGCTGCCACCGTCCACATCCCGGTAAAGAAGCCAGGCGTTACCAGGTCGAAGAAATCCGAGAACTGCTTGAGCGGGTTGGAGTTGAACCATGAATACGATGAACCACAAAGGCTATACCGCCCGCATTGAATTTGATGAGCGCGACAACATTTTTGTTGGACGTGTACTGGGCTTGCGCGCGATGATCAGTTTTCACGGCGAGACAGTTGCCGAATTGCATGCTGCTTTTGAAGCTGCGATTGACGACTTTTTGATCGATTGCAAGGAACAAGGCTTGGCGCCAGAACGGCCGGCCTCGGGCAAGCTGATGCTTCGCGTTCCCTCCGAGGTTCATGGGGCGGCATTGGTTGCCGCTCAGGCTTCCGGGAAAAGCCTGAATCAATGGGCCACAGAGGTGCTGCAAACTGCCGCGCACGGGTAAGGTGCGCTCGCCTTAAAGAATCCGGTTAAACCACAGCAGAGACAAGCTGGCGGACAGCAAGGCCAGAATTGCCGCCCCCAGCGCCAGCAGGCCAGAAATCTCGGTTTCTTTTTTCTCGACCGTCAGGCGCGAGCTCAGGGTTTCATAGACTTTTTTCAGATCGGCCGCTGTGCCTGCATAAAAATATTCGGCCTGGGTTTTGGTGGCAATGGCCTTGAGGGTTTCCTCATCGAGCTTGACACGCATGGACCAGCCTTCAAAACCGATGGTTTCGCCGTCCACGGTGCCCACCCCCACGGTGTAGATACGCACGCCGCGGTCGGCGGCCATCTTGGCCGCTTCCAGCGAGTCAACGCCGGTGGTGCGCTGTCCGTCGGTCAGCAAGATGATGGCTGCCGAGGTGTAGGAGCCCGGTGCGACGGGCGTGAACTCTTTCTTCGGCTCCTTGGGCGCCTGGTCGATGGCGATGCCGTTGCTGCGGTTGCGCCCATAGGTCAGCGAGGCCAGGTCAATACCGGCATCGGGAAACAGCTCTCCGAGGGACACCACGATGGCGTTGCCAATCGCGGTGGCGCGTTGCAACTGGAACTTGTCGATCGCGGTGACCAAGTCTTCCCGGCTCAGGGTGGCCGGTTGCACCACCGATGCGGTGCCGGCAAAAGCGACGATGCCGACACGCACGCTGCGCGGCAACTCGGCCAGAAAGGCCTTGGCGGCGTTTTGCGAAGCAACCAGCCGGTTGGGCAACACATCGGTGGCGCGCATGCTGCCGGACACGTCCATGGCCAGGATGATGGTTTCCTGCTGCGAGGGCAGTGTGATCACGGCAAACGGTCGTGATGCGGCCAGCAGCATTGCCGCCATGGCCAGCAAAAACAGCAGCGGCGGGATGTGGCGGCGGAAAGTCTGCCCGCTGCCCATGGCTTCGCGCACGATGGACAGGCTGGCATAACGCAGCGCCATTTTCTTTTTGCGCCGCAGCAGCCAGACATACACGGCCACCAGCAGCGGCAGTGCCAGCAGCAGCCACAGGAACTGGGGCCAGAGAAAGGTGACAGGTGAGTTCATGAAAAGCACTCCTGCGGGCCGCGCTCAGGCGGCCACCTTGAGATGGTCGGGCAGCTTGCGCTGGCCTTTGCCGGCGGCGCCAGACGACTGACCACGGCGCTTGCGAAGTTCGGTAAACCGCATGATGGCGTCCACCAGGTCGCCGTCGGTCGAGAGTTCCAGCGTATCGACACCGGCACGCGCCAGCGCCTGCCGCAGCTCGGCTTCGCGCTGCGCCGCAATACGCGCAAAGCGTTTGCGAAAACCGGCGTCGTGGGTGTCCACCAGCAATTGCTCGCCAGTTTCGGCGTCACGGATCGGGATCAGGCCGAGATCGGGCAGGTCCAGCTCAAGCGGGTCGAGCAGACGCACGGCGATCACCTCGTGGCGCTGCGCCAGTTGGCCCAGGGTTTTTTCCCAGCCCGGCTCGCTGATGAAATCAGACACCACAAACACCGTCGAGCGCCGGCGCAACATCCTCGCGGCCGAGCGCAACAAATCGTCCAGCCGCGTGGTGGCGGTGCCGGTGGCTTCGGGGCGCGTCTGCATGGCGTGCAGCATGTGCAGCACATGCGGACGGCCGCCGCGTGCCGGCAGCACGGTGTCCACCCCGCTGCCGTACAACATGGCGCCGACGCGGTTGCCGTGACGCGTCAGCACGCGCGCCAGCACGGTGACAAATTCGGCAGACACCTGGCTTTTGCGCTGGTTGCCGGAACCGAAGTCGACCGAAGGGCTCAGGTCCAGCAAAAACCAGCTGGCCATCTCGCGGTCTTCGGTGAAAACGCGCACATGCGGCAACTGCAAACGCGCGGTGACGTTCCAGTCGATGTGGCGCACGTCGTCGTGGTGCTGGTACTCGCGCAGGTCGGCCAGGTCCATGCCGGTGCCGCGCATCAGGGTCCGGTAGTCGCCCTGCAGCAGGCCGTCGAGCCGGCGCAGCACCGTCCATTCGAGGCGACGCAAGACGTGCTCGGCGCCCACAAGTGGCTGCGCCGATGTCCGAACGGGGACTTCGGCAGCTTGGGGCTGGGCGGATTTGCGGAACCAGTTTTTCATGACCGTTCAGCGCCCCGCAAGGCATCCTTCGACGAGCTCAGGACGAACGGAAAAACGGGCGAGCATGGTGGTCATGGCTACGCAGCCAGCTTTTCATGTTCCAGCGGCCGAGCCGGCGCCGGTACTTTTGCCATGATCTTGGCGACCACGGTGTCGGCGACCAGTCCTTCGGACAGGGCTTCATAGGACAACACCAGGCGATGCCGCAGCACGTCGGGCACCAGGTCGGTCATGTCTTCAGGCAGCGCGTAGGTGCGGCCGCGCAGCATGGCCAACGCGCGTGCGCCTTCGGTCAGGTTGATTGAGGCGCGCGGGCTGGCGCCGAAGGTGATGAAGCGCTCCAGCTCCTTGAGGCCATGCTTCTCGGGCGTGCGGGTGGCCGACACCAGGCGCACCGCGTACTGGATCAGCGACGGGTCCACATACACGCGGCGGCACTCGCGCTGCAACCCCGCCAATTGCTCGGTGGTCGCCACGCTGGAGACCGCGACAGCCGGGCCGATCACGCGCTGGACGATCACGAACTCTTCCTCATCGCTCGGGTAGTCCACCAGCACCTTCATCATGAAACGGTCCACCTGCGCCTCGGGCAACGGGTAGGTGCCTTCGGTTTCAATCGGATTCTGCGTGGCCATCACCAGAAAAGGCTCCGGCACCTTGTGCGTTTCACCGGCAATCGTGACCTGGCGCTCCTGCATCACCTCCAGCAGCGCGCTTTGCACTTTGGCCGGCGCGCGGTTGATTTCATCAGCCAGCAGCAGGTTGGTGAAGACCGGGCCCAATGAGGTGCTGAAGTCGCCGGTTTTCTGGTTGTAGATGCGGGTGCCCACCAGGTCGGCGGGCACCAGGTCGGGGGTGAACTGGATGCGTTTGAAATTGCCCTGGATGGTGTTGGCCAGCGTCTTGATAGTCAGGGTCTTGGCGAGACCTGGCACCCCTTCAACCAGCAGGTGGCCCTGAGCCAGGATGGCGACCATCACACGTTCCAGAAATCGGTCCTGGCCAACCACCACGCGTTTGACTTCGTAGAGGATTTGCTCCATCAGTTGCGCGGTGTGGGCGTCCTGCGAGGGTGACTGTGTTTGCATGGGTGAGCGTCCTTAGAAAGGGGTCAGGCCAACTGCCGAGGCGGCGTTTTCAATCGGTACCGCAAATGCGATGCCGACAAAGCTGCGCTGCTGGTTGGGGTTGAGGATGGCGGTGACGATACCGACCACCTCACCATCCATGGTGACCAGCGGCCCGCCCGAGTTGCCGGGGTTGGCGGCCGCGTCAAACTGGATCAGGTTGCGGATGTTCTGCTTGCCTTCGGGCGAGCGGAAGGTGCGCTTGAGGCCGGAGATCACGCCCGCCGAAGCCGAGGGCCCAATGCCGAAGGGGTAACCGACGGCCAGCACATGGTCGCCGGGCGCCAGGTCGCCGGTGGAGCGCATGGTGGCCGCAATCATGTCGTCTGGAATCTTGTGGGCTTGCAACACGGCCAGGTCGTTCTCCGGCTGCAGGCCGGTGATGTGCGCGGTGGACTCCAGCCCGTCGGCAAACACCACCTTGATGGTTTGCGCGCCTTGGACCACATGCAGATTGGTCAGGATGATGCCCTTGTCGACGATGACCACGCCGGTGCCTACGCCGTATTCCACATCCTCTTTGCCGTCCTTGCTTTTGCCGTAGGACATCACGCGTACAACGGACGGACGAATCGCTTCATAGGCCTTGGCCGCAGCGGAAGGCAGTTGGGTGGTTTCCAGTGTCTTGAGCACGGCGGCGTTGATGTCGTCCTGGGTCAGCTTGCGCGGCAGGGGCCGCAGCGACAACGACAGGCTCAGGCAAAGCAGGACAGTCAGAACCAGCAGTGCCGACCAGAGCAGCCGGGGATTCGACAAAGAAAAAAACCGGGGGGCAGGCGGGGTCTGCGTGCCGGCTGCTGCGACATCCGCAGGCTGCTCGCGCGCCATGTCCGTGGAGGCTCTGCTTGAGCTGCTGTAGCGGGCTGGCCTGCGCATCCGTGTCACCTGTAAAAATGATTTTTTGGACTGACGATGCACGGTATCACGTCTTGTTCATCCCTGCCTATTGTTCAGTCATTCGCGAGGATATTGCCCCTGCAGATTGAGGCATCATTGGCTCATGCCTGTCTGGATAGATACCCATTGCCACCTCGATGCCGTCGAGTTTGCCGGCGATCGCGCGGCCATGCGGGCGCGGGCCGCCGCCGCAGGGGTGGCGCTTTGCGTGTTGCCAGCGGTGGGGGTGTTCAACTTTGCGGCGGTGCGGGAATTGGCGCACCAATTTGGCGACAGTTATGCCCTCGGGATTCACCCGCTTTATGTCAAGCGGGCCGAGGACGGTGATCTGGCCCTGCTGGATGCTGAACTGGCGCTGCGGCGCTCAGACCCTCGGCTGGTGGCGGTGGGCGAAATCGGGCTCGATTATTTTGTGCCTGAACTTTGCCAGAGCCCGCTGCGTGAGCGGCAAGAACATTTCTACCGCGAGCAGCTCAAACTGGCGCGCAAACACGGCCTGCCGGTGATCCTGCATGTACGCCGCTCGGCCGACCGGCTGCTCAAACATCTGCGCGAACTGGCGCCGCAGGACAAACCCTGGCAAGGCATTGGCCACGCCTTCAACGGCAGTGATCAGCAGGCCGGCGAATTTATCAAGCTGGGCCTCAAACTCGGTTTTGGCGGCGCCGTGACCTTTGACCGCGCCCTGCAACTGCGGCGGCTGGCCGCCGATCTGCCGCTGTCGGCGCTGGTGCTGGAAACCGACGCGCCCGACATTCCTCCGCACTGGCTGTATGCCACGGCGGAGCAGCGCGCCCAGGGTCAGGCTCAGGGCCGCAACGAGCCGGCCGAGTTGCCGAGAATTGCTGGCGTGGTGGCGCAGTTGCGCGGCCTGACGGTCGATGAACTCGCCGCAGCCAGCAGCGCCAATGCGCTGTCGGCGCTGCCCCGGCTGAAGCAGTTGCGGGCATGCTGACCGGCCTGCCACCGCTGGTGTCAGACCAGACCCGGCTATTGATTCTGGGCAGTTTCCCGGGCGTGGCTTCGCTGGCGGCCCAGCAGTACTATGGTCACCCGCAAAATCACTTCTGGAAGATTTTGCAAGCCATTTGGCCCTCCAGCCCATGTCCGGCGGGCGTAAACAGCTATCAAATTCGTAGCGAATGGCTGCTGGACAGGAAGCTCGGCCTGTGGGACGTGTACGCGGCCTGCGAGCGTGAAGGCAGCCTGGACAGCCGCATCCGCCAGCCGGTGGTCAACGACTTTGCGCAACTGCAGCGGCTTTGCCCCCGGCTCGAAGCGATTGCCCACAATGGCGGCGAAAGCTTCAAACACGCTCGCCACACCGCGCTGCTGGGCTTGCCGGTCTATAAATTGCCGTCCACCAGCCCGGCCAATGCCTCCTGGTCCTTCGCGCGCAAACTCGCTGCCTGGCGCGAGGTCTTTGAAAAACACAAATTGATCGATTGAACTGATGGCCCGCAAAGACACTGACACCCCGCCGGACCTGCCCGAGGTCAACTTTTCCGACTTCGGCGACGTGCGCTACCTGCACCTGGGCACCGAGTGGGTGCAGGGCTCGATGTTGCTGGACAAACCTTTTGACATCGAGCTGGAATACGTCCAGCGCATGATGGCCTGGCTGCTGTTTGTTGCGCCTGACCAGGTGGCGTCGCGGCATGCCATGCAACTGGGCTTGGGGTCGGCGGCGCTGACCAAGTTTTGCTACAAAAAGCTGAAGATGAAAACCACAGCCGTGGAACTCAATCCGCAAGTGATTGCTGCCTGCCGGCTGTGGTTCAAGTTGCCCAAGGACGATGCGCGCCTCAAGGTCATCCTGGCCGACGCGGCGCAGGAAATCCGCCACCCCCTGCACCAGGGGCGGGTGGATGTGCTGCAGGTCGACCTGTACGACCATGAGGCTGCGGCGCCGGTGCTCGACAGCGAAGCCTTTTATGCCGATTGCCGCGACGCGCTCAGCGAGGACGGCGTCATGACCGTCAACCTGTTTGGCCGCGACTCCAGCTACCTGCGTTCGCTGGAGAAAATTGCGGAAGCTTTTGGGCCCGAGTCGGTCTGGGCCTTCAAGCCGACGCGTGAAGGCAACACCATTGTTCTTGCCCAGCGCGAGCCGAGCCGGCCTGATCGCACTGAGTTGGTGCAGAGGGCCGACGAGATCGAATCGCGTTTTGGCCTGCCCGCCAAAAAATGGCTGCGGCTGTTCAAGCCTGTGTGCTGAGTTAAAGTGCCCCCATGCGCCCCGCCACGCCCTTGAAATCCCGTTCTGAACTGACCGGCAAGCCCGACCCGGTGGGACCGCTGGACTGGCGCCGCCTGGTTGAATGGCTGAGCGAAGACGGCGTGATTTCTGCCGCCGAGGCGCAGCGCACCATCGCGCGGTGTGCGCAGGTGCAAAGCGCCCAGCATCCGTTGATCCGCCTGGCCAGTGTCAGCATGACACGGGTGGCCGACGGCAAGCCGCTGGACATCGAAACCATTGCCCAGTGGCTGGCCGGCCGTGCTGGCCTCGGTTATCTGCGCATTGACCCTTTAAAGGTGGACGTGGGCAAGGTGGCCGACACCATGTCGGCGGTTTATGCAGAACGCCACAAGGTGTTGCCGGTACAGGTGACGGCCGCTGAAGTGGTGATCGCGACCTCCGAGCCCTTCATCACCGACTGGGTGTCCGAGGTCGAGCGCCAGGCCAAACGCAGCGTGCGCCTCGTGGTGGCCAACCCGACGGAGATTGCGCGCTACACGGCTGAATTTTTTGCGCTGGCCAAATCGGTCAAGGCGGCGATGAAGGCCGGCGGCAGCAGCGGCGCAGCCAGTTTTGAACAACTGGTCGAACTCAACAAGAGCAACAAGCAATTAGATGCCAACGACCAGGGCGTGGTGCAGGTGGTGGACTGGCTCTGGCAATACGCCTTCGACCAGCGCGCCAGCGACATCCATCTGGAGCCGCGGCGTGACCAGGGCGTGATCCGTTTTCGCATCGACGGTGTGTTGCACCCGGTCTACCAGATGCCCATGGGTGTGCACAACGCCATGACTGCGCGCATCAAGCTGCTGGGCCGCATGGACGTCGTCGAAAAGCGCCGCCCGCAAGATGGTCGTATCAAAACCCGCAACCCGCGCGGTGACGAGGTCGAGATGCGCCTGTCGACCTTGCCGACGGCCTTCGGCGAAAAAATGGTGATGCGGATTTTCGACCCCGACACCACCGTCAAGGACCTCGACGCGCTGGGTTTTTCCCAGCACGACGCGACCCGCTGGGAGCAACTGGTCAAGCGACCCTACGGCATCGTGCTGGTCACCGGCCCCACCGGGTCCGGCAAGACCACCACGCTGTATTCAACCCTCAAGCGCATTGCCACCGAGGAAGTCAACGTCAGCACCATTGAAGACCCGATCGAGATGATCGAGCCGGCCTTCAACCAGACGCAAGTCCAGCCGCACCTGGATTTTGATTTCCCCGAAGGGCTGCGGGCCCTGATGCGGCAGGACCCGGACATCATCATGGTCGGCGAGATCCGCGACCTGCAGACCGCCGAGATGGCAGTGCAGGCGGCGCTGACCGGGCACCTGGTGTTCAGCACGCTGCACACCAACGACGCGCCTTCGGCGGTGTCGCGTCTGATGGAACTCGGCGTGCCGTCCTACCTGATCAACGCGACGCTGCTGGGCGTGCTGGCGCAGCGCCTGGTGCGCACGCTGTGCGCCTTATGCCGCGAAAAGGACGAAGGCAGTTCGCGCGAGGCGCTGGCCGAAATCGTCAAACCCTGGCAGATCAACGGCGGCTACCAGCCTTACAAGCCCGTGGGCTGCGTCGATTGCCGCATGACCGGCTTCATGGGTCGCATGGGTCTGTACGAGTTGCTGACGGTGACCGAGGCTTTCAAAGACAAAGTCACCAAAGAGCCCAATATTGATGCGCTGCGGCGCCAGGCCGTGGCCGACGGTATGCGACCGCTGCGGCTGGCCGGTGCGCTCAAGGTGGCCGGGGGCGTGACCACCATCGAGGAAATCCTTTCGACCACGCCGCCGATGTCCTGAAAAAGAAGATTTTTTGCCTGTCGCCGCCGTGACACGCATGAAAATTCCGTTTTTTTGCATAAGTGAAAGCCACATGTCGCGCAGGGTCGATCCCATGCACAATCCAGCGATCCACTTAATTCAAATTACAGGAGACAAACCGTGCATATCAAGAGTCAAAAAGACTTCTTTTGCGGGCTGATGTTCATGGGCTTGGGCGTGGCATTTGCCTGGGGCGCAAGCACCTACAACGTCGGCACCGGCGCACGCATGGGGCCGGGCTACTTTCCGTTGATGTTGGGCATTTTGCTGGCTGTCATTGGCGCGATCGTGACCTTCACGGCGCTGGTTGTCGAGACCGAAGGCGGCGGCAAGATTGGCAAGATTGCCTGGAAACCGCTGATCTTCGTGATCGGCGCCAACGTGATTTTCGGCATTTTGCTGGCTGGCCTTCCCAAGATCGGTATTCCCGCTTTCGGCCTGATCGTTGGTATCTACGCGCTGGTGTTTGTCGCCAGCATGGCCGAAGCCGGCTGGAAGTTCAAGACCACCCTCATTCTTGCGACGGTACTGGCCGTCGGCAGCTACCTCGCATTCGTTGTCGCATTGAAGCTGCAGTTCCCGGTGTGGCCTTCGTTCATCACCGGCTAAGGAAAAGAAAATGGATCTGATTGCAAATTTGTCCCTGGGTTTCAGCGTTGCCTTCACGCCAATTAACCTGCTGTATGCCTTTATCGGTTGTGTCCTTGGCACCCTGATCGGTGTGCTGCCCGGCATCGGCCCGGTGGCCACCATTGCCATGCTGCTGCCAGCCACCTACGCGCTGCCGCCGGTGTCTGCGCTGATCATGCTGGCCGGCATTTATTACGGCTCGCAGTACGGTGGTTCCACCACCGCCATTTTGGTCAACCTGCCGGGCGAATCGTCGTCGGTGGTGACCTGTATCGACGGTTACCAGATGGCCCGAAAGGGGCGAGCGGGGCCGGCGCTGGCCGCGGCCGGTCTGGGCTCGTTTTTTGCCGGTAGCGTCGGCACGCTGATCATCGCGGCTTTCGCGCCGCCGCTGACCGAACTGGCTTTCAAGTTCGGCCCTGCCGAGTATTTCGCGTTGATGGTGCTTGGCCTGATCGGCGCCGTGGTGCTGGCTTCCGGCTCCCTGCTCAAGGCGGTCGGCATGATTGTTCTGGGCTTGCTGTTGGGGCTGATCGGCACCGATGTGAATTCCGGTGTGGCGCGTTTCAGCTTTGATGTTCCTGAATTGACGGACGGCATCGGCTTTGTTGTGATTGCCATGGGTGTTTTCGGTTACGGCGAGATCATCAGCAACCTGGCCCAGCCCGAGCATGAACGCGAAGTGTTCACCGCCAAGGTGTCGGGCTTGATGCCCACCAAGCAGGACTTCAAGGACATGGCGCCTGCGGTGCTGCGCGGTACCGCCCTGGGTTCGGCCCTCGGTATTCTCCCTGGCGGGGGCGCCTTGCTGTCGGCCTTTGCGGCCTATACCCTGGAGAAAAAAATCAAGGGCAGGCCGGGCGAAGTGCCTTTTGGCCAGGGCAATATCCGTGGCGTGGCCGCGCCTGAATCGGCCAACAATGCCGGCTCGCAAACCTCCTTCATTCCGTTGCTGACTCTGGGCATTCCTCCCAACGCCGTGATGGCGCTGATGGTCGGTGCCATGACCATCCACAACATCCAGCCTGGCCCGCAGGTGATGACCAGCAACCCCGAACTGTTCTGGGGCCTGATCGCCTCGATGTGGATCGGCAATGCCATGCTGGTGATCCTGAACCTGCCGCTGATCGGCATCTGGATCAAGCTGCTGACCATCCCCTACCGCCTGTTGTTTCCGGCGATTGTGCTGTTCTGCGCAATCGGTGTTTATTCGACCAACAACAATACCTGGGACATCTGGATGGTCGCGATTTTTGGTGTCGTCGGCTACATCTTCATCAAGCTGGGTGCGGAGCCTGCACCGCTGCTGTTGGGCTTCATCCTGGGCCCGATGATGGAAGAAAACCTGCGCCGCGCGCTGCTGCTTTCGCGCGGCGACTGGAGCACGTTTATCACGCGTCCGTTGTCGGCCGGTTTGCTTGCGGCCGGTGCGCTGCTGCTGATCATCGTGCTGCTTCCGGCAGTGAAGAACAAGCGGGAAGAGGCCTTTGTAGAAGACTGATTCCCGTCTCGCCACAAAAGGCGCTTTCGGGCGCCTTTTTTTATGTCCGTAAGCTGGTGCCGATGATCGTCTGTCTGCGCGTCCCTCACCAAAATCGTTCACAATCTCCAAGATGAAACGTACACATACTATTCTTGTGGCCCTGGTTGTTGCCACGGCCTTTTCAGCGTCCGCGCAGACGGCGTCGGGCAGTGGGGCGTATCCCAACAAGCCGATTCGCATGATTGTTCCGTTTCCGGCCGGTGGTGCGACCGACATCCTGGCGCGTGCGCTGTCGCAAAAGCTGGGTGAAAAAATCGGGCAAACCGTGGTGGTGGACAACCGGCCCGGCGCTGGCGGCACCATAGGCGCCGACGCTGCGTCCAAGGCGGCGCCCGACGGCTACACGCTGCTGCTGGCGACTTCGAGCACGCACAGCATCGGCCCGGCCGTCAACCCGAAAATCCCCTACAACGCCGAGACGGATTTCACCCCGATTGCCTACGTGGCCAGTTCGCCCAACATCGTGTTGGTGCCAAACACGTCGCCAGCCAAAAACATGGGTGAGTTCATCGCCCATGCGCGTAAAAATCCGGGGCAGCTGAACTACGAGTCCAGTGGCAATGGCACCATCGTGCACCTGACCACCGAGTACTTCAAGGCGCAGTCCAACACCTTCATTCTTCACATTCCTTACCGTGGCACGGCCTTGGCCATGCCGGATCTGATCAGCGGAAAACTCGATGTGCTGTTTGACTCTTTTGTCACCGGCATGCCGCATGTCAAAGATGGCAAGCTGCGTGCCCTGGGGGTGACCAGCCTCAAACGCTCGGCGCTGGCGCCCGATCTGCCGACGGTGTCCGAGAGCCTGCCGGGCTTCGAGTCGGTCACCTGGTTTGGCGTCTATGGGCCCAAGGGCCTGAATGCCGAACTCACTGCCCGCGTGAACCAGGCGATGAATGCGGCGCTGGCCGACGCCGATGTGAAGGAGCGTTTTGCGCGTCTGGGCGCCGAGCCCACGGGCGGCACGCCAGCCGCCTTTGCCGCGATGGTCAAGGCTGACAACGCCAAGTGGAAAAAAATCATTTCAGAACGCAAGATCACCACCGAGTGACCGTGCGCACAGTGCCCCGTCACCGCTCACTTTTCAAGCAGCCATGAACTTCAACTACAACAACCCCTACACCTCAACCCGACTTCCGCTTTTCGCACGCAATGTGGTGTCCACCTCCCATCCGCTGGGCGCGCAGGCCGGTTTGCGCATGTTGCTCAAGGGCGGCAATGCGGTGGACGCCGCGATTGCTGCGGCGGCCGCGATGACGATTGTCGAGCCGGTCAGCAACGGCCTGGGCAGCGATGCCTTCGCGCTGATCTGGGACGGCAAGGAGCTGCATGGCCTGAACGCTTCGGGTCGGGCGCCGCAGAGCTGGACGCCGGACTACTTCGGCAAGAAATACGGCGCCGACGCGCAGACGCCGCCCAAGCGCGGCATGGACTCGGTCAGCGTTCCTGGTGCGGTGGCGAGCTGGGTGGCCATGAGTGAGCGTTTCGGCAAGCTGCCGTTTGCCGACCTGATGGAGCCCGCCATCGAAATAGCAGAGCGCGGCTACCTGCTGTCGCCAGTGGTGCAGCAAAAATGGGCGGCGGCCACCGATGAGCTGAAAGGCCAGCCGGGTTTCGCCCAGTCCTTCCTGCCCTGGGGCCGCGCGCCGAATGTCGGTGAGCTGTTTCAGTTCAAGGCGGCGGGCAGGGCCTTGCGCGCGATTGCGCAGAGCAAGGGCGCGGCCTATTACGGCGGCGAGATCGCCCATGCCATCGAAAAATTTTCCGCCCAGAACGGCGGCAGCATCACGGCCAAAGATTTTGAGAATTACAGACCCGAGTGGGTCAAACCGATTGGCAAGGACTACCGCGGCTACACCCTGCACGAGATCCCGCCCAACAGCCAGGGCATCGCCGCGCTGATCGCGCTGGGCATCCTGGACAAGTTCGACGTCGCCGGTCTCCCAGTCGATGGCGTTGATTCCCAGCATCTGCAGATCGAGGCCATGAAGCTGGCTTTTGCCGATGTCTACAATTATGTGGCCGAGCCATCGTCCATGGCGGTGAGTGTTGATCAGATGCTCGATGACGCCTACCTGGCCTCGCGTGCCAAACTCATCGACATGAAAAAGGCCCAGGACTTCGGCGCCGGCAACCCGGTCAAGGGCGGCACGATTTACCTGACCGCTGCCGATGAAAACGGCATGATGGTCAGCTTCATCCAAAGCAACTACATGGGTTTCGGTTCCGGTTGTGTCGAGCCGGAGTTCGGCATCAGCCTGCAAAACCGCGGCCACGCCTTCAGCCTGCAGCCAGGCGTCAACCAGGTTGCGCCGGGCAAGCGGCCTTTCCACACCATCATTCCGGCCTTCCTAAGTAAGCCGAAGGCCCGTTCTCACCCTCTCCTTCCGGGAGAGGGCCGGGGTGAGGGTCTCACGGTCGCCAACATCGAGCCTGTCATGTCCTATGGCGTGATGGGTGCCAACATGCAGCCGCAGGGGCACATGCAGACGCTGGTGCGCATGCTCGACTACCAGCAAAGCCCGCAGGTGGCCTGCGACGCACCGCGCTGGCGCTACAACGCCGGTTTCGAGATCAATGTCGAATCGGCGATGGACAAGGCCACCGTGCAGGGGCTGGCCGACCGCGGCCACCGCATGGAAGTGATCAATGATTCCTACCAGGACTTCGGCGCCGGCCAGTTCATCTGGTGCGCCGGTGACCCCGGCGTCGAAGGGTATATCGCGGCCAGCGATGCCCGGCGCGACGGCCAGGCCGTCGGTTTCTAAACCATCGCCTTGTCTGACATTTCAGAACAAAAAAGCCATCCAGCCCATGATCCACGCGCGCAAGCAGCTGCCAAAAGCATAGCGACTGGCCTGCTGCTGGCCACCCTGGGCGCGATTGCCTTCAGCGGCAAGGCGATCATCGTCAAGCTCGCTTACCGCTACGGCGTCGATGCCGTTACCTTGATCATGTACCGCATGTTGTTTGCGCTGCCGATCTTCGCGCTGATGGCCTGGTGGGCCAGCCGGGGCAAGGCGGCGTTGACGCGAAAGGACTGGCTGGGCGTGCTGTGGCTGGGTTTCACCGGCTATTACCTGGCCAGTTTTCTCGACTTCGCCGGCCTGGCTTACATCACCGCATCGCTCGAACGGCTGATCCTTTACCTCAACCCGACGCTGGTGCTGCTGCTCGGACTGGTGCTTTACCGCAGGCAGATCACCCGGCCGCAAATCATCGGGATGGCCATCAGTTACAGCGGCGTGGTGCTGGTGTTCGGCCACGAGATCACGCTGATGGGCCCCGACGCGGCCTGGGGTGCGCTGCTGGTTTTTCTGAGCGCCGTGAGTTATGCCATTTACCTGGTCTACAGCGGTGAGATGGTCAAACGGCTGGGCGCGCTGCGGCTGGTCGGCCTGGCGACCACCGTGGCCTGCCTGTGCTGCATCGTGCAGTTCCTGGTGCTGCGGCCCTTGAGCGCGGCCGATGTTGCGCCCGAGGTAATCTGGCTGTCGTTGCTCAACGCCACGGTGTGCACAGCAGCACCGGTGCTGATGGTGATGATGGCCATCGAACGCATAGGCGCCGGCATGGCGGCGCAGGCCGGAATGATAGGTCCGATGTCCACCATCCTGATGGGTGTGCTGATTCTGGGTGAGCCGTTTACGGCTTGGGTGGCGGCGGGGACGGTGCTGGTGATTGCCGGGATTTTTGTGTTCAGCCGATCGGGAAAGTAATCTTCGTGCGGTTTCTGCATCACGCTGCGTCTGCAGCTTGCCTCCGGCAGTAGTTTTAACTCCCCACTCCCAACCCCCCGCCCTTCCCTCGCCCCGCTGGGCGAGGGAAGGGAGCCTCATTTGGCCGCGTGTGCTGCGCTCGCGTGCACACATGACGGTCTGTTGGGATTCCTGTGCAGGAAGCGCTGCGCGCTTCATGCACTCCGGGGGGGGCTCGGTATTGGTATCTGGATGTTTGTCTTCGTACCCCACCCGTCGGGCTGGGCCGGCGAGCACCGGAGGTTGCCCCGGAGCGCAGCGCAGGGGACCCGGATCATCGGGTCGCCTTTTTCTT
>Ga0308009_10000513_pt1 | contig 28114 bp, 53 predicted proteins | sample Neamet127_FD_203134 | JGI IMG/M metagenome (GOLD analysis project Ga0308009, IMG submission 203134) | Marine microbial communities from water near the shore, Antarctic Ocean - #127 | ecosystem: Environmental > Aquatic > Marine > Unclassified | place: Southern Ocean | collected 2014-07-24
TTAATGATTGAGCGAATCTACATTCCAACAGTTCGCAGGACCGATAACCAAATTACGTTTAACAATCTTCCCGATGAATTAAAGGAACGAGTTGTTATGGTTGTCGAACCTGCGGAACGACACCTCTATAATTACGATTGCGAGTATCTCGAAATCCCAGAGAAGATTGTTGGTACTTGGACTCAATTAGCAGAGACCCGATTACTTATTCATAAACACGCTGGTGCAATTAAGTATTGTATCGCTGATGATGATATAGTTATTGGGCGAAGAAACAACAAGTATTGGACAGGAAAGTCTAATTCAGAAAAGTCTAGATGGATTGCAAAGCCTGAAGAAATTTCAATCGCATTCGAGACTATGGATAAATGGTTAGATGAGAAAGATATTGGCATCATCGGATTTTCAAATTCTGGAGCACCACCATCTGGTACAGAATACTTAGATACAGTCGGATGTTTATCCATCATAATGGTTGATGGTCGTATGATTTCAAAAATTATCGATGACGTAAATATAACCGAACTCAGGACCAACGAAGATATCTTATTTTTGTTTGAATGCCTATCAAGAGGCATTAATACACGATTGTCTCAGGAGTGGTTGCACGATAATAAATCTATGAGTTCCTATAAGACAATGAAAGACTCAAGGATAGTTTGGACGGGAATGTATGCTGAAGGCGAAGAGATACCATCAATGGAAGAGATTTATCAAAACGACCATAATCGAAAGGCTGTTGAATATATACAGAAGAGATTTCCAATGGGAATCAAATTCTACGAAAAAAATGGTATAAAAAAACATACGAAATATTGGAAGAGAGTATACAAATCAGCAATACAATCAACTCTAGAAAATTACTTATGAAAAAAATTCTTCTTCCTTATTTATCAAGAAGTGGCAATGATATACACAGCCAAACTGTTGTTGGTGGAATTGAGAAATTCACTAAGAATTTATATGAGATATTTCCAGATGCAATTCCAGTAGAAATTACACCAGAAGATAGAAAAGCAAAAAAGACAAAAAAGATTTATCTCGATGCTGTTCGGAGACATAATCCAGATATTATTATAATCAGCGACATCGATGCTTATTGGTTGCATCCTCAGATAAATGAAGGCATACCAACAATTGCAATCGCCCACGAACCACTTGTGCGTGACATACGATATGTAGCCTGGTGGAAAGGTATGCAAAAATTCATTGATGCAGGTGGGCATTTATATTTTGTTTCAAACCACCAGCAAAAATTTCACGAGTCTCACGTTAAGCGGGTCACTGGACAATCTTTGACTGGAGTAAAAGGAATAATAAACTCTGGCTTTGCTACTGGTAATGAGCAAGTAGCAGAGAAAACTTCATATGATGCAGTGACTATTGGTAGAACCGACTTGACAAAGAATCCATTTCTTCTACATAAGAAATTACAATCTACCGATTTATCTTCCTGTGTTCTCACCAATAAAGAGAATTTTCAGAAGAGTGAAAGCCAAGTAAAATATTGGAATGATAATACACATTGGGAAGAGCCTCAACATACTCACAGAGGATATAGTCACAGCGATACATTAGAAACTATGTCCAATTCTTCCTGTTATGTCTCCACTATGCCTGAAGAATCTTGGGGAATTACTTGTATGGAAGCACTTCTTCACGGATTGCCTGTTATTCTATTTTGTGATAAGAGCGGTGACCACGCTTCGGAAATAATTCCAGCGAGTCCGACTCATATTAAGAAGATGAATAAAAAATGTACGACAGAAGAATTGGCAGAAACAATTAAGATATTCGGAAAATATTCTTATGAGGACCGACTTTCCATTAGTGAATCAACAAAGAAAAAACATAACAAAGAACAATGGGTTGACAAATGGCACCAGATGGTGTATAATACATTATTCAAGATTAATAAACAACCTTCACTGGAGGAATTTTTTAATGTTTAGAATGTGGATGGCTATAGTAGTAACAATAACATTATTATTCATATTTGCAACGATGGGACCACATTATTCATTGCCAGATGAGGCTTTTATAGGTAATAAAATCTTAGAAAAATAGGAGCCAAATGGATGACAAGTTCTTTATTAAGCGACCTGACCATTTAACTAGATGGCTAAAAGAACAAGCAAATGGTTGGGTACAAGAGCAAGTTGATGAGCATTTTGAATGTGAAAATTCAGACGATTTGCCAGAAGAATATATGCAACAAGTTTTAGAAGAGTGGAGCAACCAAGAAATAATATTCCACTTGAGAATTATAAATGAGAAGCCTAGTGATGATTACTTCTCAGCGGCACTATTAAACATTATACGCCGTTGGGAGATTAAAAACGATACTATGATAAGGGAGATTTAAATGAGTACAATTATCAATTTTTTGTCTGGTTTAGTCTTAATAACTTGTTTATCATTTGGTGGTTTGTTGATGTATGATACATATCAAGGCAGAACATTAGCGGCCAATTTAGCAGAAGCCATTTTGGGAGATGTTATGAAATTAAAGGAGTCAACGTGCAAGCAGTAACAAAACACGACCCGCAGTATCCACTTTACACAATTAGTAAAGGTCGGGCTGATTCGATGATAACGTCAAAGTCGTTGTCAAGAATGAAGATACACCACTATATCGCCATAGAGCCTCAAGATGAAGAACCGTATGAAAAGGCTCTTGTTAACTTTGGATTAAGTGACTATGCTACGTTACTAATTCTGCCATTCTCTAATCACGGAGATGGGCCAGGTCGAGCGAGAAATTGGTGTTGGGACCATTCAAAAGATATTTTGAAGACAGAATGGCATTGGGTTATGGATGATAACATTGCTGATTTTTATCGACTTCAAAAGAACTTTAGATATCGTGTTGAAAATGGAGCATTGTTTAGGTCGTGTGAAGATTTCTGTAATAGATACAGTAACGTCAAGATGGCAGGTCTTCAGTATAGGTTCTTTATAGCACCTAATCAGAAGTATCCACCCTATGTAACTAACACTCGAATCTATTCTTGTAATTTAATCAAGAATGATGGTGTCCATAGATGGCGTGGCAGATATAACGAAGATACTGATTTATCGCTGAGGATACTGAAAGATGGGCATTGCACAATTCAGTTCAATCATTTTCTACAAGGAAAATGTGCTACTCAAACAGTTGCTGGTGGTAATACAGAAGAGTTTTATCACGCAGAGGCGACTGATAACGAAGCATTCAAAGACACTGGATACAATGCTGAGGGAACTATCAAGAAGAGCCAAATGCTCGTGGATATGCACCCAGACGTTTGTAGAATAGTTTGGAAGTATGGAAGATGGCATCATTATTGCGACTATGGCCCGTTCAAAAAGAATAAGTTGATATACAAGCCAGAGTATGCAGATGGTGATTTAATTTCAAAAGGTGATAACAACTACGGATTGAAATTAACATCTACAACCAAGAAGGGAGTACGTGTATGAAGAAAATAGGATTCACTTGTTCCTCGTTTGATTTGCTTCACGCAGGGCATATTGCTATGTTGAGAGAATCCAAGGAAAATTGTGAGTGGTTGATAGTAGGACTGAATGTTAATCCAGTCAATAAATCTCCTCTCCAGTCAATGGTCGAAAGGTTCACTCAACTGAGTGCCGTCAAATATGTAGACGAAATCGTGCCATATAATACTGAGGAAGAGTTGATAGATTTGATTCAGTTGTACCGAGTTGATATAAGGTTTATCGGTGAGGACTATAGAGATAAGCCGTTCACTGGAGACACACTGGAAGGTATCGAGGTCTTTTATAACAGGAGAGACCATAGATTCAGTTCTTCTTCCTTGAAAAAAAGAGCAAAAGAGTCTGATGGCTACGAGGCAGTCAGATAGGTAAAATATAAATAGTTGACAGCCTCGCAGTTACAGTGTATAATACTAACTGAGTCAGAATAGCAGTCCTTGAAAATAGGAATAATTAATTAATACGGGTATCGAAACACGGATATCCCTTTTGGGTTTATGGAGTCGAAATGGTCGGAATAAGTGAGAATCAAGTAAGGAAAAGAGATGGGACGTTAGAACTCCTAGATATTGATAAGATACACAAGATGTTAGAATGGTGTTCCAACGGACTTAACGTATCGGTATCAGATACAGCGATATCGGCACAAATCAAGATTGTGAATAAGATTTCAAGCCACGACATTCAGCGAACCTTAATTAAATCCGCGGCGGAAAAGATTTCGCCAGAGACACCCGACTATGATATTTTTGCTGGAAGATTGCTTATTACAAATATGCGAAAACAGGTATATAATAGTATTTCACCTATGCCGTTTCTTGAATATATCAAAGGACACGTAGAGCGAAAGTTATATTCACCAGAGATTTTGGAAAAGTATACTGAAGAAGAGATTATTCAATTAGGTACTCATTTGGATTATGAAAATGATATGCACAGAGGATATGCCTCAGTCGTTCAATTAGAATCCAAGTATCTAATCAAAGACGTAAAGGATGACAGGTTAGTTGAAATGCCTCAAGAAACCTTTATGATTATCCCTATGGTTATCTTTGCAGATGAAGGAAAGAATAGGGCACAATTAGTTATAGATTTTTATACAGCATTAAAGAATGATGAAATGAGTTTGCCGACTCCAGTTATTTCTGGTGTTCGTACTCAACTGAAAATGTTCAGTTCGTGTTGTAAGATTAAGATGGGCGACAATGCAGAATCAATTCTTGCGGCTGAATATGCTACATCTTTGATGACAAGTCAGAGGGCTGGTATTGGAATCGATATGGGACCAGTTCGTGGTGTTTTGGCACCAGTTAAAAATAATACTGTAAAGCACACTGGTGCATTACCAATTCTTAAAGCAATTGAAAGTGTATCGAAGCAATTTACACAAAATTCATTGAGAACTGGTGCTACTGTAGTTAACTATCCTATTTTTAATTGGGAGATTATGGATGTTCTTGAGTACAAGAACAATCAAGGCTCTAACACTACACGAGCAAGGTTCATTGATTATTCAATTGGAGTTACGAGTTTATTCATTGAGCGATTGATGAAGAAAGAAGATTTCACGTTGTTCTCTGCGGATGAAGTTCCAGAATTGTTCGAGCATTATGGAGACAGTAGAAACTTTGATGCCGCTTATCTAAGATATGAACACAAACGAGGAATACGAAAGAAAACTGTACCAGCAGTTGAAATATTTAATAAACTGATTAAAGAACGAGTAGGTACAGGTCGAATTTATATTCATTTTATTGATAACATTAACAGACAAGGTATGTTCAAAGAGCCTGTCACACAGACTAATCTTTGTTCTGAGATATTCTTACCAACTAAAGCAATGACATTTGAGGGACTTAAACGTACCAAAAAAGATGCCATTAGCGACTATGATACAGACAATGGAATGATTTCATTATGTATTCTTGGTTGTATTAACTTTGGTAAGTTGTCAAACATTACAAGGTTGGATGCGTTGACCGCATTGATGGTTCGATTCTTGGATAATCTAATTGATATTCAAGAGTACCCATTGGATGCCGCTGAGTACCCAACTAGAGCATATCGATTCTTAGGAATTGGTATCAGTGATTTCGCCCATTTCTTAGCAAAGAATGAGGCACGACTGGGAACATTAAAGTCCCTTGAACTATCACACAAATGGGCAGAGAGATTTCAATATGGACTTATTAAGGCGAGTATGGAACTGGCTAAAGAACGTGGTCCCTGCGAAGCATTTCAACTGAGTAAATATTCAGAAGTTAAACTACCAATCGACACTTATAATAGAAACGTAGATAAAATCTACGAGAACAAATTGTTGTGTGATTGGGAACGACTAAGGGTACAGATTAAGAAACACGGAATGCGACATACTACGTTGTCTGCTATTCCACCTACGGCATCAAGTTCGCTTGTGTCCAATTCGACACAGGGTATTGACCCGATTCAGTCGGTTACAGATACATTCGAGTCGGCCGCATATACAGTGAAATCTCTAGTTCCTGATTGGGAAAAAGAGCCATTCTATATGAAAGCGTGGGAGTTTCCGAATAACGACAGTTCGGAATATATTAAGTTGATGGCAATTCTCCAGAAGTTTATAGACCAAGGGATGAGTGTTAATCAATGGTATGATTTAACAAAAATAGAAGGCAAGATACTTGATGCAAATCGAGTAAAACGAGATATTCTAACAGCGTATAAGTATGGACTAAAGAGCCTATACTATATCCGCTCTAAAGATAAAGAGAATACAAGTGAAAAATTACATAACCAAGAAGCGGCGAATGATATTCCAAATGACGAAGATGGATGTGAGAGCGGTGCGTGTGCTATATAACAAAGAGGAACTAATATGAGCAAAATATTTGACTTGGGAGAAACCATTAACAGTAAGAAGACTAGACTGTTTTTTGGTAAAGATTCCAATCGCAGGAACATTCAAACCTATCACGACCCAAAGTATAAGTGGATTTTAGATTTCGCTGAAACGCTTAGGGCGATGGGTAATTGGAGTAAGAACGAGATTGACCTCTCGAAAGAAAAACGAGACTTTGATGGATTAGACGATGCTGGAAGGCATATCTTTGAAGCGGGTCTTAAATTCGCAATCACATTGGATTCTTGTGCAGGACGAGCCCCTTTAGAGTTATTTAACAAGGGTGGAATATCTAACAATCCTGAGTGGGAACTCTATCTAACAAATCACCAGAATAACGAATTACTGCATAGTGAATCCTATACAGAAATGGTTAGGGCAGTATATAATGATGTAGATGTTTTCATCGACTCAATTATATCAGACAAGTATATCCAAAACAGAGCCACTAGTATTCTTAGTGCCTTTGATTGGTCAACGGAAGTGTGTGAGAAAAACGAAGCAAATTTGACAGCGAAGAGTAATGGAATGCCAAAACCATTCCCAGAAGTTACTGAGAAGGTGCTGAAGACGGCAGTTTATAAATCTGCATTAACCATCAATATGTTTGAAGGAATTCGATTCTTTGCAACATTTGTGACGAACTGGAGTTTCTCTGAGCAACCTGTTAAATTGATGCAAGGTTGTAGCAACATTTTCAAGTTGATTGCACGAGATGAAATGATTCATCTTGACGTATTCCAACGTGTATTGATGATGATGCGTACTGAAAAATCTGAAGGGTTTACAGAGATTGTTAAAGAACTCGAAGATGAAACTTATGAGATGTTTAAAACATCTTATGACGAAGAGATTGAATGGATTGAATATCTATTCTCTAAAGGAACACCTCTAATCGGTATGAATTCTACTATATTGAAAAGTTATATGGATTATATCTTTGCAATTAGAATGAAGAATATCGGACTAGACCCCAAAAAGATTGGGTTGGAAGAAACGCCATATAACCCCGTACCTTGGGTAGATAATTACCTCGATTCTAATCACATAAAATCAGCACCTCAAGAGATTGAGTCTGTTAATTATGTTGCCGCAATCGATAATAGCAAGGACGTGGATTTCGCAATGGACGACTTATAGAAAGGAAACTATGTGATGATGTTTGGTAAATTGATGCGTGAGAAATTTAGTCGTAAGACTTATAAGGCAGAATACGAGTATCAAAAGCAGAGAGCGGATTCGCTGGAATCAAAGTTAAATTTTGTTCTTACGAGTTTAAATGACACAATGAAGAAAGTAGATGATAATGGAGTAGTAAAATGGGAATCAGTGAAGCAGAACAGCAGTATATTTTAAAACCAATTGGCGACCAAATAGCGGTCATCCGAGATGAGATTGAGAAGAAGACTGCCGGCGGCATTATTCTTCAAGAAGGTAAAGCGATAGTTCCAGGTTCTGGAACAGTGTTTGCCGTTGGTAATTATGTGGAAGAAGTCAAAGAGGGAGATAAAGTTTATTTCTCTGCTATGACTGTAGCAAAAGCGGGTAGGACAGTTGAAATCGAAGGACAAGAATTCCTCATTATAAAAGAAGAAGACTTGTTTTGTACTGTGACTCCTACTGTTAGGCTGCCCGAATTGTCCTTAGTACCGAACGAGGATTACGAACCTTAATAGGAGTTCAGTTATGTGGTCTACATTAATAAGTTTTATTGTAGGTAGTATAGTTGGGTATGCTGTTAACGAAAAGATGAACTATGTCAAAGACGTAACGAAATATAGCAAGGATGCTAGATGGGACGGATATAAACATCTTAATAGAGAACGTCTGGCGATGAGAAATGAACATCGAGACGGTACTCAGGAGTGGTTAAGAAAAGAAAGACTTGACAGGACTATAAACAAGTAGTATAATAGTATCATACTTAATAATCCTGTAAATAAGTGAGTATTATGGATAAGAAACCAGAAGACTTGAAGTATGGCATTACGATGGAAGATATTGAGGACGCATTCCTCAAGGGAACAGAAGCAGAAATATTAGAAAAAGCGACAGATTTACTAGATGATACACAAAATCACTTTAAAAGACAGTCCAAAACCTTAGATATCTGCTTCAACCTAGAAATAGTGAAAATAATGCTAAAAAAGTGCAAAAAAGGGTTGACAACGGTACAGAATTAGTGTATAATGTACTTATAAATGATGATAAGGAGTGATAAATGGTAAAAATAAAGACAATTAAGACAGTTCTAGCGACTTCACTTTTAGCGGTATCGGGTTTTGCCCACGCTAATATTGTTCCAGTAGCAACTGAGAAAATAAAGAAAATTAAGCCACTGTATGCTTTGGCTTTAGTGATGATTGCGGGTACAGTTCTTTATGCAAATAACGCCCACGCCCAAGCGGGTAATGGGATTATTTCTTACCACGACACTGCACGAGTTTTGAATGTTGAAGCGGTATACCGAACAATATATCAAGATGACGGCACAACAAACTGTCATACACATTCGGGTAATTATAGAATAGAGGGTGATGGAAATCCTAATAACGAGATTATCGGTGCGATTATCGGTGGTGTTCTAGGCAATCAGATTGCGAAGAACAAGACCCACAGAGGACCTGCTACGATAATTGGTGCGATAGGTGGTGCAGTAATTGGTTCACACCAAGACAAAGACCGAGTAGGAACTAATACTCATACCGTATGTGACAAAAACTTTAACACAATTAAGCGAGAAGAAGTTTGGTTTTATAGAGTAACATACAGTCTCAATGGTCAAAAGTTTGTGATGGACCACCAAAGAAGGCCTCAATTTAATGAGCGAAAAGTATTGATAAAAATACAAGTATTAGGTCGATAAACACTTGACAAGTCACCGCTTATGATGTATAATATACATATAAGATTGAGAAAAGGGAGACACCTTGAAAACAACAAGAGCCGACAAAAAAGCAGTCCAAATGGAGTCTGTAAAAACAAAATTAACCGAGTTAAAAGATAGAAAAATGACACCAAAGAAAGCAAATTTAGTAAAACATTTAAAGAACTTGGTGAAATGGAATGAAAGAAAGAGTCACGCAGTAAAGCGAGGCAAAACTAAAAAAATTGTAGTCCCAATCGAAGTTGAAAGTGAGGTAAAGTGACAGATTATAGCAAAGAAATGATTGCAAAGGCAGAGATTTTCGCAGGAAAAGCCCACGAAGGGCAAATGCGTAAGGGTGGTAATGATGTCCCGTATATCGCTCACCCTATCGCTGTAGCAAGCATTTTGAAGAGCAATAATGCGACTACTGAAGCAATTCTAGGTGGATTGCTTCACGATGTTGTAGAAGATACTCCAGTGACGTTGAAAGAGATAGGTGTTGCTTTTGGACTCGGTGTACAAAATCTAGTTGATTATGTGACAGAAGAGAAGACAAGCAATGGTGAGAGACTTCCCTGGAAAGACAGAAAAGTCGCATATATGGAAAGAATGGCGAAAGCACCATATGATGCAGTTTTAATTGCCGCAGCCGATAAAGTTGCAAATGCTCGTGATATGGTTACTGATTACCAAGTGATTGGTGAAGAGTTGTGGAATATGTTCAATGCTAATAAAGAAAATCAGTATTGGTATTACACCACTCTAATTAGCATATTTGAGATAAGAAGCATTCCACCAGGAATGATACTTGAATTGAAGGATGCCTTGCGTATTCTCCACAACGAATATGTATAAATAGTTTCGTAGCATTGTTATAGTGCTATAGGTACTTAATTTCCAATAATTACACAAGGAGATTTTAATCAATGGGTATGAATAAATGCTGTTATAAATGGATGTTTATGATGGCAATAGTTGGTATTTTATTTGGTAGGTACGTCTGCTCGTAGGAGCAAATATAACGTATTAATGAGGTTATAACAGCGTAAAGTTAATTTACTAGTTATTTAAGACACGGGTGCAAATCCCGTCACCTCCACCATAAGAAGACTTGGTTCACTAATCGTGGATTAAGTCTTTTTATGATGGGGGTGTACTAGGATTCGATTAGATGGTGTGGTATGTTAATCGCTCGACAACGTATACAAGTGTCGTAAACTTTGTATAAATAAATGTAACTGTAAACACAGAAACATACGCACTAGCCGCATAAGGGCTAGTTGAGGATTTCAGAGGGGTTACCTTATAACAAAATAACCCCTCACAGAATTAAAAAACCGTGGTAGGTTCAGAGATGTGTTAGTGGCCGTGACTGTAGAAGTATTAAGAGAGACAGCATTGATAGTCCAACATTTCGAGAAAAGGGGTCACCTAGTCTGATTTGTCAAAATCTTTCCCCCGACTGGTTGTTTGCGGTGCAACCATTAATTAACATCTGAGATGCCTTCGGGACTTAGACGTTAATACTAGACGTAGTTCTTTCGAGGCTACATATTTTAATCTTGCTCATTGAGGAGACAATTATGACAAGGCAACAACTTACTACCCCACAAGGGTTTTTCGACCCGTGGACACACCAATCCTTCGGACTTGACAATATATTTCAAGCGATGGAACAGTTCAATCACCAACCTAACCAGAAGTACCCTCCGTACAATATCGTCAAAACCGATACCACTTATGTATTAGAGTTTGCACTTGCTGGATGGAAGATGGACGAACTCTCCGCGATACTTGAGAAGAACGTATTGACTGTATCTGGTAAAAAGCCAGAGGCAGGAAATGAAGATATGATTCATAGGGGAATTGCAAATCGCAGTTTTCAAAGCCAATTTACTATCGGTGACAGTGTTCAAATTAAAGATGCTGATTTAACAGATGGTCTATTGACAATCAATATGGACATTGTGATTCCGGAAGAAGATAAGCCTAGGACTATTAATATTAATGGTACTAGTTAAATTATTAACCGAAGGACATTTATACTATGATTGTACTATTTCTTACTACGGTACTCTTCGGATTTGCTAATCAAGAGGCTTTGAATACTTTCAAAGCAGAACAGGATGCTGGTGCAGAATGGCACTACGTGGGTAAAACCGTTCCTGACCCTCTTGCAAAGTCTATTCGATGGGACGGTCACATCTACTACAAACTTAAAAAGCCAGTGGAAAAGACCGAAGAAGTGAAGTAAATTGAAGTAGGTTTACTAGAAGTTTAAAGGGGCCCAGAACGGGCCCCTTTTTTATTGATTAATCAAAGGGATTCCAAGACTTTTTTTTTGGCTTAGTGTCTGTAATCTCTTCTATTGTTTCTGGTATGATTATATCTGGGTCGATTGTCTGAGCAGGAATATCCTCTATCAGAATTATCTTACAAGAATAAATCTTTCCATTCAAGTTGTGGCACTTGAAAACTGTTTCTGTTTCTGAATAATTGTGATGAGTTTCTACGTGCTTGTCGATTAGTCCTTGGAAATTAAATGACTTATGAAGTGTCATATGTGCATCCGAATCTCCGACTTGAATTGAGTTGTCTGGTAGTCGAGTGACTACGACATTTGGATTGTCCAGTATTACATCTGTACTTACTGGGCCCATTTCTACAACCTGTATATCAGGCGCTTTGAACGCCTTGCCAGCAATCATAGAACACGCTGTAACTGTAGAGGCTAGAGTCAATACTAGCATTCCATAGAATACAGACTTGTTGAACCAACTAGATTCAGGTTCAACTACCTTCTTTTTTCGTGTACTTGTCCGCTTCGTTACTGTCGCTTTTGCCATTATCTGTTTTCCTTATTGGAGTAAAAGTTTGATTCCTCAAAAGTTTACGTTTTTTTCTTCTCTGCTTCTGCCTCGCCTGTTTACTCATATATTATTTGTTCATCCCAACTGCACTTCCTGTTAATATGGCTCCGAATGCTAGATGAAACAATCCGCCCCCCATTAATGTAAATGGACTATGTTGGGCAGTTAAGGTCTTCATTAATTCCATCTGTACTAAAACCTCTTCTGTACTATCGATAACTAGCATCAATGCTGAGATATCTGGTCTATTTAATCCATACCAAATCGGCACGAACATAAAATCATAAAAACAAATCAGTAAATAAATTGATAAGGCAGTCCACCTCCAACGCATTGTACTGATATCTGCATCCGTCATTTTAAATACAAGGTGCTACACACTTTGCCGCGCCAACACCCCAAACCATTAATATTATAAAAGCAAGTAGCCCTACCGCTATTACTATAAATCTTGTCGCATCGTTCATACTACGACACCTCCTATCTTATCTTAAATATACTATAGTGCCAACGGTGGTTGCAAATACGAATATCAGCCCCAACATTACCTTTATTCCTAAGAGAACATTTTCTTCTAATGCTTTTTGCCTCTTGGCACTCGCTACTCTTTTCTCCTTTTCTGCTTCTCTTAAATCTCTAGTATACTGTACCTTAAATTTAACAAAATCTGCATATCCTTGAAGTCTTTGTTTATTCAACATAAACTTCAGTTCTTCCTCTTGTCTAACTAATGCTTCCTTGGCTTGAAAGGCCGCTAACACATCACCTGTGCCAGCATTTACTTGTTTCTGTATCTCTTTCTCAGCCCCAAAATACTTTCCTAAGGCAGCCCCGGCTTGACTAATTTCTTTACCATTCTCAAGTGTGGCTTTTATTACTTTAAAGGCCGCATTTGCTATCGCTAATTCCGCTAACATATAATGTATCTCTAAATTTATTTCCTTCTAATATACTTGTCGAACAATACACCACATCCAACTGACATAATCACGGCTAAATACGCATTAGTGCTAAACAATGCAACCGCATAAAATCCAATTATTCCACCAATAACAAATCTAAGTAGGGTATCTAACCCGTACTTTTTTGTGTCTTTCACTTGACCTCTCTAATAGGTTTATCATCCCATTTGAGGTCACGTTTTCTATGTCCATTCCAAGCAAGAAATCCACCAATTACTAGTGACCAATATGCTAGGTAGTTCAAAGCGTAAAAACCATTAACTTTGATGTTAATGTCTCTAAAAGTTTTATCCATCCATCGTTGGTCTTTCTGACCTATAGTGGGGTCTGGGCTACCAGACTTAGTTGGATTATTTGCACTATAGCGAAGAGTTTCATATTTGTATCCGTAGTCGTGAACTAGGCCTCCAATAAGAAGAACTCCAACTGGTGATAACCAAGACCTAAGAAACTTAGGGATTGAAGCACCATCAAATATGAATCCTTTAGGGATGATATACAAACGTCTATCAATTTTGTATGTGAAGTCCTTAGTCAATTCCCACTTACGAGTACCTGTAAGCCACATCCAAATAGCACCAAAGAATCCTTTGCCTGCTGTCGGAATAGTTATTGGCTTCATTTCTGGCATACCATCGGTTACTTTAAAATTTATACCTTTATGTTCTCTCTCACAAAAACCTAGAACAAATCGTAGAATAAAAGCAACTACTATAACCACTGCTACTACTACAAACTGCCAATACTGTATCATTATCTCTGTCATACTACCTCTCCATTAAATCAAAAATTGACTACTTTCAGTTTCTTGTTCTCTTTAAGAACATTCTCTCCTCGGCAGTCCTCTACGTTTGGATGCCAACTTTTAGGACATCCTTCAAAATGTGCGTGACACAGCAAGAAAAATCCAACGCTCAAACTTGGAATGAGAACCCATAATATGGTCTTCACCCCAATCTTCCTTAGAAATTCGTTCATCTCTGTCGTTGAACCGCCGCTGTTCCAAAGTAGAAACCTAACACATTCATTATTGCATATGGAAGCCAATCTGGAGTTACTACACCAGTTAATTGTTTCCACTCATTTGTTTCCCAAGTGAAATCAAACAACCACAATTTAAATCCGTGTGTGATTTCAGTTAGTACGTTGGTGTTCTCTTGGAAAACCACTGGAGCAATTAGAATAAATGCCGCCATTGCCATCAAACACACCACGATAAACTTACGAGCCCACTTAGCAGATTTCGTCTGCATTTTGGCTGCCCGTCTTGCACCTTTTTCATTCGTTTGAAGCAACGAGAGAGTTTGTGCGTTTCTATCGTGTTCATCCTGTCGCTGGTCTGCTTTCATCTTCATAAAGCCACCAAGAATCGTTGATGCCAGCATTGATATGACTTCTAATGGTATTCCAAACATATTATTTTCCTTTATTAACACAACTATTTATACATAAAGCGACTATTTTTATAATCTAGTATAATAGACTGAACCAATCACTACTCCGATAACACACAAGATTAGGGCAAACGATGAACCAATGAATTTTAATTGTTCCATTTGCTCTTTGGCTTCTTTAGCCTTTTGTCGCCTGACTTCTTTCTCGTGTTCCTTTGCTTCTTGGATACGCCTGGCACGTTCAGTTACGATTTCACGCCACGTATCAGGGCCGAATCTTAGATTTATCATATGAGAAATCTCTTGTAACTGCTCGGCTGCCAATTTTGCATCGATAGTTTCTCTGGCTATATGGGATGTATCGAATTGTTCCCGAATACCCATTCCTCTACCAGAGGACTTCTTATTTACTTCATCTCTTCCTTTCAGAAGATTATCTACGGCACCTGCGATATCTCCGATATCTTTACAAGTGCTTATGTTATCCTTGATGAATGATACACTGGCTTTAACCAGTGCAATTCCAGCAAGTATCTCTGCTACTGGCATTTCCATTGCCTCCACTACTTCTACTACTATTTATCAAAAAATAGTGTTTAAAAGGGGTTGACAAGCAATTAGTTTTGGTGTATAATAGACACTATAATTAGATAAATATCTACGAAAGGATAAAAATGGTTATTGAGATTTTAGGCTACATATTCGTACTAGTTGGCGGTATAGGACTAGGTGCTATGTTTGTCTCTATATTCGTTAGGCGAGAGAACAAGAAGATGAATGAACAGGTCGATTGGAATGAGGACGAAAAGACTGGCATTCGATGGAGAAAGTTCTAATGGACCATAATGCAGACTTTAGATATGACCTCAAATGGGGTCAGGTAGGAGAAAATACTGTTGCTGAAATAGTGGCAGGAGATAAGACAGAGGTCAAATCTGAGCGAGATATCTGGGTAAGAACTGGAAATCATTTCGTTGAGACTGAATCTAGAGGTCATCCTTCAGGAATATGTGTAACAGAAGCGAAGTATTGGTCAATCAATTTCTTTAAGACGGACAAGTTGATGTTTAATATCACATTGACAGTAGAGAACCTTAAAGCAATTGTGTATGAGCATCGAAAGAATAAGGTGCGAGGTGGTGATGACGATACCTCAAAAGGGGTATTAGTTCCGATTAACTCTCTTATAAAGGTATGGGATTATCTATGAAAATGCCAATCGGTAGAGATTTCAATTTAGAAACAGACAAAATGCCCTTTACACGGGTTCTTACTAATCCGATGGCTATTCAGACGTTTAGATTAATGACGTTACGAAAAGGATTAATTGCAGAGGTTGGTGGAACACAACTAACGTCTGGACGAAGTTGCTATGCTATTGTAAGAGATGAATTCGACCTTAGAGGGAATAGGGAGAGAGTCCTTGAGCAATTCGATGTGATTGTTGATGAGTATATCATTGAGTTGAATCTGGAACGAATGGATGGAGGGATGTTCGGATGACAAGAGAAATTTGTATTTTGATTATGCAAGTTTGTGCGTTTGGAATATCACTCGTAGTATTGATAGAAATTATCAAGAATAACAGTAATAATGGTTGACATATCATAGGAGTATGTTATACTATATTCAACATTAAGAGAGGCGTATTATGTTAGATTTATATGATATAAACATTTTTGAACTTGCACTTGCCTGTGTTATTGCAATCGGCATCTATGCTATCTGGGAGGACAGTAATAGATGATTTCTACATTGGCCGCAGAACTGTATCCAATACATATATCCCCTACACAAGCACCAGCGGGACAAGTATACACAGTTAGAGCCCTCGGAGTAGAATATCAATTGCAAGATTATCTGGTTGTACAACCAACCAGAGCGCCTTACGAAATAACCCAAGAACTTTATTCAAGGAGATTGTGGATATGTTGACTAAAATGGAAACTAAGTTAAAAGAAGAAGTCAGAGTGTTTATGCAGAATAGGAACATCACTCCAGAAGAGATTGAAGTTCTTAAAGAAAATGACCGTTTTACTAAGTTGCCTTATATGGCCCCTTGGGAAGACCCAGACGTTGAACAAGGTAAATGGTAATAAATTACCAAAACGGTAACTTCCAAAGAAAGGATATATATGAGCGAAGAAGATAAGTTGGAACCAGAGGTAGCAGAAATGATTGCCGATGGGGAGGCTGAGATTAAGGCAATGAAAACCGAAATTGCTCGACTTGAAGGCATTATCAAGAACTTTAAGAAAATGCACTCAGGTTGGGCTAATTATAAATCTCAACTTGGACTCCAGGATGACAAAGAATGATGAAGACCCAGGAAAACTCGAATTGTCACTCAGAATATTGGGCAACGAGATTATTGGGTTTAAAATGATGGTAGATGATTTCAAGATGAAATGGATGCTATTAGGGATTATGGCATTGGCTGTAATCGCATACATTATGGTCACTTTCGGCCCAGCCTTAATGGACACCTTTAGTGGGTCGGTCTAATGCGAATGATTCGCAGTTATAAATAGTGAGCGATATGACATTATTCTATCGCTCTAAATAGGAAGCAAAGTATGGAAGCAAGTTTAGAAGTAGGGGTAGTAGCCCCCTTTATATCAAGTTTAATTATTATCCTCAGAGAAGGTTTTGAGGCAATTCTTATCGTATCATTAGTATTCGCTTATTTGAAGAAAATGGGTGCGGAAGACAAATATTCATATGTTTGGGGTGGTATTGCCGCTGGTTTAGCAGGTTCAATAGCAATCGCTTTTGGGTTCTCTGCCATAGCAAGTCTAACTCACGCACACGAGGAAATCTTTGAGGGTGTCACAATGTTACTCGCCGCTGGCGTTATGACATATGTAGCCTTTTGGTGTCACGGTGCTCAGGAGCATTTTGAGAAAGATATCGTAAAGACTTTAACAGTAGGAACATCAATAGCACTAGGAGCCACGGTGTGTCTTGCTATATTACGAGAAGGGTTTGAGGTAGTATTATTCTATGCTGGTTTATTCTCTAGTGATATTGCAGATGTAAACTCAATTTGGGCTGGTGGTGTAGTAGGTCTTGCTATTTTGTATGGACTATGGTATACTCTAGATAAAGCAACTGCAAAAGTACCAACATACCAGTTCTTTATGTATAGTAAGTATTTCTTAGGAGCATTAGCAATTTATTTCGCATACGAAGGGTATGGGGAATTATTAGAAGGACTTGAATCAACAACCCCTTAAACGGAGATTTATATTATGTCAATTATCATTGGTCTTATTACCGCAGTTGCGTTAACATTTCACATTCAGCCAACTTGGTTTGAAGATGGTCAACACACTATCGCATCACACCATTTCAGTTTGGAAGATTGTCAAACTGCGAAGAATAATTCATTTTCATATACCGATGGAGTACTTGTTAAAAACGGTGATACAGGTGTTTGTGTAAATAGTCTACGAGAAGGAGAACAAGCAGGTAATGTAGATTTGTATCTACTCAATGATGCCATATCAGGTAAGTTAGTTGATATGCAGTGGGTAGAATGTGATTACTGGGCAGGCTGTTATTTTGGAACGTACAGTGATGACACAATTGGATAGTTATTTTGGGGGGTACTTAGGTGCCCCCTCACCTTTCAAAGGAGATAATATGTTCGGAGAAGGTATGTTAGACCCAGCAGACGTAGCCGAGAAAATGAACCATCGAGATTTCATTTTAATATATTGTCCAGAATGTTCACAACGAGTAGAATTTGCAATTACACACCCAACGGCAGATGGGAGTCATTATCAAGTGATTAATCTTCCTGATAGAATTGCCGATGTGATGGAATGGAACCCTAAAGATATAGTATGTGCTACTTGTGCCAACACTTTAAAGATTGAAAGACGGTTACAAACTAGCCGTCCTATGGAGATGCACGTAAGTATAGATGCTCAAGTGGTCGAAAGAAAGTACCACGAATTGTAAACCTTAACCGTGATAGGAGATGAAAACAATACATAAACGACAAGGTGAAGATATTATAATTGAAGGAGATGATACAAACTTTGATGCTTATATTATATTATCAGGTGAAGTAGAAGTTCATAAAAGTGGTCAGTTTCTAGCAACTCTCGGAGAAAACAGTTTGTTCGGCGAGATAGGGTTAGTAGACCAAAGACCAAGAACCGCTACTTGTACAGCCAGTTCTAAGACTGTCACATTAGGTGTAGTCACTAGAACCAACTATGCTAGAATATTGAAACATAGGCCAGAAGCACTTAATCCTATATTGAAACTAGCAGTTGAGCGTTTACGTACCACGTTGGATTTGACTACTCGGAAGCAAGTTGTCAAACGAAAAAGTAAGAAAAAAACGAAGAAAGATGTAACGAACAAACGAAGTCAATTACCAATAAAGGATAATAATGATGGAAGAACCAGTGATGAATAAACAGAGTGCGAGATTTTTTGAACTCCTCGATTCCATAAAGGAATTACACGATAAGAAGAGACACGATTATGGTGCTAATGAAGACGTTTTCGCCAACTTTCGTTTATCTGAATTATCTGGTATTCCCGCTTGGCAAGGCTCAGTAGTTCGTATGGGTGATAAGTATGCCCGAATGAGTAACTTCATCAAGAAAGGTGAGTTCAAATTCAAAGAGGAATCTATTAAAGATACTCTTCAGGATATGGCAATCTATTCTTTAATTACTCTGATTCTATTTGAAGAAGCCGAATACGAGAAGTCGATTCGAGATGATGTTAATCGAGAATGTCCATTGTCCGATGATTCTCCACCAGACCTAAGTTATCCGAATAATGACCCAATGACTGATGCGATTAAAGAACATCTAACAGCAGTTCAAGAGGGTATGGATAAATTTGATTATGCTGACCGTCTTGATACGCCTAGAGAAGTGAATTATCGTGGGCAATCTGGATATGCTAAATCAGTAAAAACGAAACAAGCAGAATAACGTATGGATTTAAAAGATTTAAAATTAGCATTTGTGCAAGGTCTAATTGTATTAATTCCTACCTATTCTGTGGCTTGGTTTACAGATAAAATGGTATGGACAATCCCGATGCTGGCAGCGGCAGGATTTGTCGCCGCTAGTATCAAGAAGGATAATACTCACCGAAATGTGGATGATGGGATGAGGAAAGATGAATCCAGTCAACACGATACCCACGAGGATGGATGAATGACATCGAAAAGTACGAAGCAATCGAAGAATTTTTCAATGAGCCAAATGGTGTTAGGTCTTTTCTTATGGCCGATGGCGGCAATATAGAAGTTGATTTAGTTAAGGGAAACGAAGTTATTATATCATTTCAAGGTGCTTGTGGAAGTTGTCCATCTAGTGCTGGTGGTACATTAAGAGGAATTGAAAAAGCATTAAGGGCAAAGTTTGGTGATGATATAGTTGTTATTCCAACCAACGCTTATAGACCAGATAATCCCAGACCGATTCAAATATGACCGAGACTGAAAAGTACAAAATCATAGATATTATGAGTAGTTCAATAAGAAGGAGAAAGAAGATGGATAGATTTACAAAATTCGTTGAAGAAATTCTAGACGAACAAGCAGTATTAAGTGTGAAGAAGGCAGTACCAAAAGCGGCACCAGTGTTGAAGAAACTCGCCAATGGAGCCTATGGACAGAAGATTAAAAACCTCGATGTTGATGAGCGAATCGAACTGTCTAGAGCCCTCGAAGTAATGATGAAAATACTTGAAAGATAATTGAAAAAAGACTTGACAATGCCCTAATTTCCGTGTATAATAGTAGTATTATGACAATGAAAAGTGAGGTTAAGTTATGAGATTGATGATTGAAAACTGGTTAGTTAGTTCGTTATTTGTTCTTAATTTAATTATATGGGGATTAGCAGTATGATAATTACATCGAAAAATCGAGAGAGCCATCTACGCTCAAAAAACCGTTTTTATATTGCTGGCTGGGTTGCCGCAGAATTTGATGAAAAGCCTCAAAGAAGGCCATCTGATTTGTCAGAGGGAACTCAGGGATTAGTAAAAGAACACGAAGACTATATGGAGGGATTCTGTTCCCAACGTGCTAATGCACATAGATTAACTCTTCCTCCTTTTTCTGTTTCTCCAATGCTCAAAATGACCCCAGGTAAAGCAGTTGATTTTGACAAGCATTACAAGGAGAGTGTCAGTGGTTAGTATAGGGAATCAACTTTTCCACGCCATTGAGCGTGAAGACCATATATTCTATATTAATGAAACAGACGTTAAACACTTGTGGAATGAAAAAGAGTGTGATACCGAAGCATTGTTGAACTTGAGTACATATGCGTTTGAAGTTGTTAAAGCCCCTCACGGGTGGACACACGAGCAAATGCTGATTAAGTCTAACGGCCGCACATTAAGTAGTATTAATTATGACTTTAAACCTATGGACGTTCCGTCTGTAGGGTAAATCTTTAATCCAAAAAGGACGTAATGATTGATTTTTTGAAGGGACCAGACAAGGGAAACACCGTGCTATTTGTAGCAATTCTACTGATATCTATGTTTTCCCTTTACGGTTTTACAGAGGCTGTTGCACCAGAAGTGGAATACATAGAGACTGTAGATGTCCCGTTTTCTCGTTGTACCTGCGATAGTGCAATCTATTGTCTCACAGACGAAGAATACACGATTGTAATGGCACAACTGGCTGGGAGAAATGAGGTTATAAAAAAAGGTGAAAATAAGTGAAAAAAAGGGTTGACAAGACCCCATTTCTTTGCTATAATATACGTATAAATTGAATTAAAGAGAGAATATATTATGACAAACGAAACTCAAGCCGATATGACTCCCCAAGTTAATGACTTGGTAGAAAACATCAAAACTGACTATTATGAATGGACTAAACGCTGTTCGGGTTCTTCACCCTCTGGTGAACTTGGCTCAGTCAATCAGACGATGATTGGTGAGTTCAACGAAGGAATCGACTTCAAAGTTGGTAAAAAGTACGTTAAAGTGATGACCCAGAACTCTGTTTGGGGATTCGTTGTTAATGTCGATGATGACAAGATGTTCCGCAAAGGTGACATTTTGAAAGCCGCAGGATATAATGCTCCTGCTCGTAACAAACCTCGTGGAAACATTCTTGATGGTGGCTACCAGATTCGCTGGACTGGCCCTTTATATCTGTAGGAGATAAGTATGACAATTAGACAAACCACTGTAGTATCCCAACCAGTTATCGATTTAACTGGTCCTGGAGGCAACTCATATGCGTTGCTTGGATTAGCCAAAGGTCTTCATCACAAACATTGTGATGATATAGGTATGGAGAAAGACTTCTCCGTCATTGAGGATGAAATGATTTCATCTGGCTATGAAAACCTTGTTAACACTTTTGATAAGTATTTTGGCGATTTTGTCATTTTAGAGCATCCAACAGAATATTTTGCTTGACATTTCCTCAAACTCGTGTATAATGTATACTATGAATCGAACTAATGAGGTAGAATTTATGCCAACAAAACCAACGGGCGGAGAAGTCTATAAGCGTTTGCAGAGACTAAAAAAGAAATGTGTAGGACGACCTCTTTTCGCTGAAGATTATCAGATGTATTTCCAAGAGCAATTTCTTGAATTTGGTATTGAAGTTACTACCCACCCATATGGTGATGATATTGGTAAAAATCAAATCACAGCCAATGGGTATTTTAGTTCTTATGACCTCGAAGAAGAGGAAGATACAGATATTGAGTTAGTGCTGGTGTTAAATTCTGAAGACCAACTTATCACTATAAATAATAGTGACTGGAACTTCTTGGAGCACCAGGTCACACAAACCCTAGAACACGAAATGATTCATCGAGAACAAGCGACACAGCGCCTCGGAATGGAGATTATGCCGGTATTCACCCAACATATGGATGAGGAGCAAAAGCGAATTGTCTACTTGAGTGACCCAGACGAAATCGATGCCTATGCAAATGACGTTGCTTTGGACTTATTGTGCCATTACACCTATATGGGTGCCTATAGCAGAATGAGAGAATACAAGAAAATTAGACAAGACGAGAGTCCTGTCTTCTGTGAGTATATTGATACTTTCGGATGGAACAGTATGACTGTTAGAGTCCTTGTCAAAAAAGTTTTAAAGAGGCTGGAAACATAATGATAACAGTAGGTTTGATATTGTTTGGTATACTAATCTGCATTAATACCGCAGTTTATGTGATGGTTCAGATGTATTTTGAAGGCCATCCAGCATTTAATGGAGAGGAAATATGAGTACAGAACGACAAAAAGAAAAATTTATTAGCCAATGCGTAGCACAATCGCCGTGTGTTGGTTGGGGAACAATTAACTGTAAGATGAATGCCGCCCAAAATCAATGTATGGTTTGTAAGCGGACACTTGGAGAAATTGCAGAATGGGAAACTATGCCATTCGACAAACGTGGAGTTGTGTGTAAGGAACTACTTGACCGTTAAACGGAAGGGAACTATTAAGGATGAGAAAAGTGAATAAGCAACAGGCATTTCAATTGTTGATTGAAGAAAGAATGCAAGTTGGTGTGTCATATGTTGATGCAATGGTCGAGTATATGGTAGAACACCAGTTAGAGCCAAAAGCAGTTGCGAAGTTGATATCTCCTGCATTTCAGTTGAAGATTACTAAGGAAGCAGTTGAGAATAATCAAATAAAAGATGATGATGAACCAGGTAGTGTATTACCACTGTGACAGGATTTGAAGCATATAAATTGTATGTTTCCCTAAAGCAACATTTCAGTATACAAAACGATTATAATTACGTTAAGTATAATGGAAAAATGAGAAGTTTAAATGTTTCGACATATGAACGGCGAAACGATAAGTTCTTTTTTGAAGCATTAGGGAACAAGCAAAAGAAAGATTTGCTACAGTATTTCGTAGCCAATTTCGCATATCACGGGAGTGATGCAGTATGGATTGGAGATTTACACAGCAAGGAAAGTGAAGATGTCTACTTCAATTGGAAGAAAAGAGTTCAATCCCTTTCTTACATATTTGAAGAAGATTTGAAAGAAGTGAATGAGTTCTTAATCGCTCGTGGTTTAGGATTCGATAGATTGTTTGATGTAGAGGATGGTGAGCATCCTATTATATTCAGATTTGTTCAACAAAGGATGATTGAAGTAGAAAGTTATATTATAATGGATTCGGTGCTGAAGTTCAGCAAAAGAATTGCCAAGAAAATAATTGACTCTTATATCTTCCCGACTGAACAATACAAATATGATAGATATGGTGACTTCCTCAAGTTGACTGATTCTACACATTATGAAAACATTATGAAAGGAGTATTTTTAAATGCCCAAAATGAATGATACTGACCGCACTGAAATTAATCTGTCAAAGATTAAACTCACTGGTCTCAAGTACACAGGAGACCATCGAATCGGCATTAACTATATGCTAGATAGTGTTCAAGTAGAATCCACTTTGTCTTACGGGACCCAGACGGATGCGAAAGATGACTATCAAATGCTTATCGATATGTTGAATGCCTCTGAAGGAACTAAACAACTATTACAGGAAACCTTTAATGGCTCTTAAACTCGACCCACTTGGAGATGGCGTGTCATCTGTTGAACGTCTACCTATCGCACCCTCTGACCTGCAAGTAGTTAATGCGGCTAGAGTTTCGATGAGTAAACTCCATAAGGAAGTTCAACCTAAAGACACTGGACTAATTAATTATCTAGCCAAGCACCAACATTGGACACCCTTTTCTCACGCTCAGTATATGCTGGAACGTAAGATGACGGTTCAAGATTATATTGTATGGTGTGCTAAGTCTGCCGATGAGCAATTTGTTCGTTCGGTGATTAGTATGGGTGATGGTGGTGTGCGATTTTACGAACGGGGTTCTCTCTACGCCTTTGTAAAGCACCACATTATTACTGACTCGATGTGGGAAAATAACCCATTGAGTTTGAGTGCATTTGGTATTAAAAGTGCACCAACATCAAGGTCAGACCCGTTCTTCATTGATGATTGGACACATATGCTGTCTGACCCAACTAATGAATGGTGGGATAAGCAGAATTTGTATGCTGGTCTTGGATGGAATCCTCAACGACTTAAAGTAGCACAGTTTAGAATCAAAATGCCTATCTTTATTGCTAGGCAGTGGTATAAGCACCAGATTGGATTTACTCGAAACGAAGTAAGTAGACGGTATGTCTCAGATGCTCCTGAATTCTTCATTCCAAATGAATGGAGACTCCAGGCGCCATCTGTCAAACAAGGTTCTTCTGATGAAGTGCATCGACATTCTGGTGATATGCAAGGGTGGATTGCAAATGCGACTGAAACAATCACATCTAAATATACAGAGTTGATGGAAGAAGAGAACATATGTCCTGAACAGGCACGTTCGGTTCTACCTCAGTCGATGTATACAGAGTTCGTTGAAACAGCCTCAATCGATGCCTATAGACGGCTGATTGAATTACGACAAGACCCTCACGCCCAGTTAGAAGTGAGAAAATATGCAGAAACCGTAAAAAAACTGTTGACAAAGGGTTAAGTATAGTGTATAATGTACTTTAAGATGAACTGAACTGAAAGGAGATAGCGAATTTGAGTATCGGAGAAATTCATACAGACGAGGAGATAATGGTAAAACTATTTGCTCTTCTCAATGACTGTAGAGAAGTCCACGCTATAAATAAATTGCAACGTGAGTATCCTAATAGAATTATCCAGATACATCACAAAATAGAGTCTATGTATGCTCTAGCAATGGAACTCGAAAGAGAAATTAGCCCACCGGCTAGTGAATTTAATTAATCAATCTTGAAGGAGATAATGAATGACTGAAGAAGCAAACGTAGTACAGAAAAATACTGTACGAATTGATGGAAGTGAATATGATGTTGAGACTTTGCCAACTGTGGCCAAGATTGCAATTGAACATTTGGTTTCAATCGATAAAGAAGTTCAGCGACTTGAAATGGCACGAGCAGGATTTGCTCAAGCGATTAAAGCCGTTATGGATGGGGATGAAGCACCCGACCCAGTAGATGGTCCTAAAGTGAAAGCGCCGAAAGCCGCTGTTGCTAAAGGTCCTGAATTAGTTAAAAATCTTAACTAGTCAATCGTTTCAAAAGCAGGTAGTGCCAATAATGGTAACCCTAAAATCTAATATAAAACAGGAGAAACAATATGAGTTTTGCCGCTCTTAAAAAGCGTTCTAAGTCTAAAAAGGACGTAGAATCAATGATGGACAAACTTTCAGCCGCCGGTGGTGGTTCGAAGGCAAGTTATGTAGACGACCGATACTGGAAGTTGGAACGTGACAAGTCAAGCAATGGTTACGCAATCATTCGCTTCCTTGATGCACCAGCAGAAGAAGATTTTCCATTCGTGAAAATTTATTCTCACGGTTTCAAAGGTAAAGGTGGTTGGTATATCGAGAATTCTCTCACAACTATTGGTAAACAGGACCCGATTTCTGAAGCCAATTCTGAGTTGTGGAATTCAGGTATTGACTCTAACAAACAGATTGCACGAGATAGGAAGCGTAGGCTTCAGTATATCTCTAACGTCTATGTTGTTAGTGATTCAGCCCATCCAGAAAATGAAGGGAAAGTATTTCTCTTCAAATATGGTAAGTCTATTTTTGATATGATACAAGCCGCAGGTGCACCTGAGTTTGATGATGAGACACCAGTTAATGTCTTTAATCTATTCACAGGAGCGAACTTCAAGTTGAAGGCTCGTAAAGCCGATGGTTTTGTGAAGTATGACAAGTCTGGTTTTGAAGAGCCATCTCAGTGGTTAGAAAGCGAAGAAGAAATGGAGACGTTGTATAACGGTCTGTATTCTTTGGAAGCGGAGATTACTGAAGATAAGTTCAAATCATATGATGAGTTGAAGAAGAAGTTCTTCCGAGTAATTGGAAGTGGTTCTGAGTCGGATGATTCGTTTACTGCGGAATCAGTATCAGCACCCGTAACTAAGGTATCAGAGATTGCCTCTGAAGCACCTTGGTCAGGTGATGGAAATACTGATGTTGCGGAAGAAGATGATACGATGAGTTACTTCAGCAAACTAGCCGAAGCATAATCCATCAGGATGTTGTTTTAAAAGGGAGCCTTTACGGGCTCCCTTTTTTTGTTTATGCTATTATGAATGACATTAGCATCTCTTCACCCGATACGCTCAACGGATTAACCGCAGTTGCATAACGATTTAAGACACCAATATTACCTTGAAATGATTCAACAAAGCCACTCTTCAATATTTCTTGTGGGAAAGTACCCATAATCACTGAAGATGCACCCATTGATTTCTTGTCATCATCTGCCAATCCAACGAAAGCCGTTGTTGCAGTTACATCTGGGTTGACGTAGTATTTCGTCTTACCTAACTTGTTAATGATTAATCTGTCTGCATTATCTTCATCACCACCTGACCATTTGCTTAGTGCTGATATAGCCGCTACTTGCTTATACGGAAGTATAACAAAAGCATCATATGTCCTAAACGATGGAGTGTTCATCTTAATGATAAGTTCTTGAACACGTTGGGTGACTTCAAACAAATTCAGTTCGGCATTGCCTGCGTCGGTCAATGTCAATACTGGAGTTGCTAGTGAATTGGTTGCAAGGAATGCCATAAAAGCAGTATTCTCTTCTTTGTCTGTAATTCCCTTGAGTAGATTAGCCGCAATTTTATATCCGTCTATCCCATACTGATTCGTCAAATCTCGAAGTGCTTCCATCGAGAGTCCAGATTGAATTGGATTAGCACTGGCAGTGTTTATCGTCAAAGTAGAGACCACCGTTTCAAACGAATTTGTTGCCGCATTTCGCTTGAGATTGATGATTTGACCTGTACTCATTTTCATAGGAACAACTGCCGCCACTGCTCGTGCTAGTGAGCCTGTGGGTAATTCTTCAAATGCCGTTATTACTGAATTAAAACTAAAATCGGCAGTGCCGATGTTAGCATTCGTTACTACTTCTTCTAGATTTTCCATATTATTGTTCCTAAATTATATTATTGAATTCTATTACTATTTATGACTTATTTAGTCTTGTCTTTGTATTTCGGGTCGTTCTTACGTTCAATCCGCTCTTCATCAACATCCAGACCATATTTTACACGTATCATCGTATCTAGTTTCAGGATATCCGTCTGGAGTACCCTTATTCTATCGATTAACTGTATAATGATATTAGTCTGATTATCTATTTTTCCTGTTAGCGATACTTGTAACCATTTTATAATCTTCCAAAAACCCCACCCAACAAATAATAAACCAACAATCGGAATACCTAGTTTTTCAACTAGACCCGCTATTTGTTCATATTGCATTTAAATATCCTTATTTTATCCTCTTGAGCCAACTCCCATATGACCTATTCCAGCCGGGGTCTGCGGTGCGTGTGCGGTGGAACCCGCTTGATGTACGTTAGTATTAGTGACGCTATTGTTAGGTTGATTTACTACATTTGTCATTTGACTAGCCGCTCGATTGGCATTCTTATCACCTCGCATTCCCTCAGTGACTAATGCCGATTCGAGTTGTTGTGCATTTATAGAAGTATCTGCTCCTTTCAAATCTTTCGCTTCGCCGGGAGCACCCGGTTTCATTGAAGGTGATGTCACTCTCTGTACAGTA